>Ga0209340_1000153_pt1 | contig 95392 bp, 95 predicted proteins | sample EPASupsiteSAE323_FD_187266 | JGI IMG/M metagenome (GOLD analysis project Ga0209340, IMG submission 187266) | Bioremediated contaminated groundwater from EPA Superfund site, New Mexico - Sample SAE3-23 (SPAdes) (version 2) | ecosystem: Environmental > Aquatic > Deep subsurface > Groundwater >...
ACTTCTTTTCCTGCAGAATTCAAAACCGATAATGTTGTCATTTTCTCGACGGAATAATGCTGCTTCTTGGTTTAGCTTTTCTTTGCCTTTTTCTTTGCGCTGCGTATCAATACCAGACTGTTCTTCGGCCCCGGAACAGCGCCGTTGATAAGGATCATATTGCTCTCCGCGTCAACAGCCGCCACTTTCAGGTTCTGTACGGTAACGCGCGCGTGCCCCATATGGCCGGGCATATGATGCCCTTTGATGACCCTGCCCGGGGTAGTGGTGGAACCGATGGAACCCACACGCCTGCGCGAAGTGGAGCCGTGCGTCATCGGGCCGCCCTTCCAGTGCCATCTCTTCATACCGCCCTGGAAGCCTTTTCCGATGGAGACCCCGGTCACATCCACAAAATCGCCTTCTTTGAAATAGTCGGCCTTTACTTCCTCTCCGGCCTTGAATTCCCTGCCCGCGTCGCGCGGCACTTCCCTGACGTATTTATGCGCGGCCACGCCGGCTTTCTTGAATACGCCCAGCAAAGGCTTCGTAACCTTGGACTCTTTGCTCTTTTCGAAAGCCACCTGCAGGCTCTTCTCTTTCACCGCGAGTATGGGGCAGGGCCCGGCCTCGACGGCCGTAACCGTGACTCTTTCGCCCTTCGCGTTGAATATCTGCGTCATCCCGATCTTCTTGCCTATTATTCCACCCATCTTGACAAATTCCTTTTATTGTATAAAGCGGCGCCTCTTGCGCTGGAGCAAGCCTAACGCGGCCGTTACTTTATCTCGACGTCGACGCCAGCCGGTAAATTCAGTTTTCTCAGAGAATCTATGGTCTTGGATGTCGGCTCGAATATATCGATGAGCCGCTTGTGCGTGAAGAGGCCGAACTGTTCCCTGGCTTTCTTGTCTATGACGGGAGAACAAAGAACGGTGTAAATTTCCCTCTTGGTAGGCAGCGGGACGGGACCGGAAATCTTCGCGCCCGTGCGCCTTACCGTACCCACAATCTCTTCGACTGTCTGATCCAGTAACCGATGGTCGTATGCCTTGAGTTTTATGCGTATTTTCTGATTCATTAGTTGTTCCGTTCATTCCCCGGCCCCGCGGAACGGCCGTTTCAACGGCCGTTCCTGCGGAATCGGAGACTATTTTGCTGTATTAAGCGATTATCTCGGTAACGACACCTGCGCCGACGGTGTGGCCGCCTTCGCGTATGGCGAAACGCGACTCTTTTTCCATGGCGATCGGTGTTATCAATTCAACCTCGAACTGCACATTGTCGCCCGGCATTACCATTTCCACTCCGTCCGGAAGTTTCGAAGAGCCCGTAACGTCCGTGGTGCGGAAATAGAACTGCGGTCTGTACCCGGAGAAAAACGGGGTATGACGTCCGCCTTCTTCCTTGGTCAGGATATATACCTGCGCCTTGAACTTGGTATGGGGGGTTATGGACTTCGGGGCGGCGATTACCATACCGCGCTCGATGTCCTTCTTGTCTATACCCCTCAACAGAAGCCCGACGTTATCGCCGGCCTGCCCCTCGTCCAGGGTTTTCCTGAACATTTCGATACCGGTCACGACGCTCTTCTTGATCTCCGGACGCAAACCGATCACCTCGATCTCGTCGTTGACCTTCACCTTGCCGCGCTCGATCCTTCCGGTACCGACAGTGCCGCGTCCTTCGATCGTGAACACATCCTCGACGGCCATCAGCATCGGCTTATCCAGTTCCCTGGTAGGCAAAGGAATGAATTCGTCAGCCGCCTTTATCAACTCAAGGATAGGCGCCGCTTCCGGACTGTTGGGATCGGTACACTGCAGGGCTTTCAAAGCGCTCCCCTTGATGATCGGGGTCTTGTCGCCTGGATACCCGTATTTGGTAAGCAGGTCCCTGATCTCCATTTCAACCAGGTCGAGCAATTCCTTATCGGTAACGATATCGACCTTGTTCAGGAACACCACCATTGCCGGAACGTTGACCTGCCTGGCCAGAAGGATATGCTCCCTGGTCTGGGGCATCGGGCCGTCGGCGGCGGAAACTACCAGTATGGCGCCGTCCATCTGCGCCGCGCCGGTGATCATGTTCTTGATGTAATCGGCATGCCCCGGGCAGTCGATATGCGCATAATGCCTGGCATCGCTTTCATACTCGACGTGAGCGACCGAGATCGTGACTACTTTGGTCTCGTCTCTGACTGTGCCGCCCTTGGCGATATCGGCATACTCCCTTGCCTGCGCTTTTCCCATCTTCGACAGAACATGGGTAATGGCTGCCGTCAGGGTGGTCTTACCGTGATCGATGTGGCCGATTGTACCTATGTTTGCGTGCGGTTTACTTCTTACAAACTTCTCTTTAGCCATTACGTCACCTCCTAAGTTAAATTATGCACCCTTGCGTGAACTTGTACCCGCCACTATTTTCTCGGATATATGTGAAGGCACCTCGGCGTAGAATGAGGGCTCCATTGTATAAGACGCACGGCCTTGTGTCAAGGATCTCAATACCGTCGCGTAATTAAAGACCTCCGACAGCGGAACGTGCGCTCTTATAGCTCTTACATTACTTCGCGGAGTGATGGAGATTATTTTCGCGCGCCGCGAACTCAAATCCCCGATAACCGACCCCATAAAATCCTCCGGCGTCGTAGCTTCCAGGTCCATGATCGGCTCAAGCAGGAACGACTTCGCCTTCGACAACCCCTCTTTCAACCCGATGCTGGCCGCCATTTTGAACGACATTTCGGAAGAGTCGACATCATGGTATGACCCGTCGACCAGCGTGACCTTGATATCCGTGACCGGGTAACCGGCAAGGATACCGCTTTTTGCCGTCTCGAAGATCCCCTGTTTGACGGCCGGGATATATTCCTGCGGGATCGCCCCGCCCTTTATCTTGTTCTCGAAAGTAACGCCCAGACCCGGGGCTTCCTGCGGCTCCACATCTAAAACCACGTGCCCGTACTGCCCGCGGCCGCCGCTCTGCTGAATGAATTTTCCCGCGACATTCACTTTATTGCGCACGGTTTCGCGGTAGGCCACCTGCGGCACGCCGACCTGAACATCCACGTTGAACTCGCGTAAAAGACGGTCGGTGATGATCTCCAGATGCAGCTGTCCCATACCGGACATCAATGTCTGTCCGGTCTCCTGGTTATACGTGATGCGGAAGGTGGGGTCTTCATCCGCCAGCTTGTGCAGCGACATCCCCAGTCTTTCCTGGTCGCCTTTGGTCTTTGGCTCGATCGACTGTGAAAGCACCGGCTCCGGAAATTTCATCGCTTCCAGGAGTATCTGGTTATTCTCGTTGCAGAGAGTATCGCCGGTCTTGGTGTCTTTCAATCCGACGACCGCCACGATGTCACCGGCGTAAGCTTCATCGATTATTTCCTGCCGGTTGGCGTGCATTTTCAGCAGCTTGGTCACGCGCTCTTTGGCGCGCCTGGCGGCGTTATATATGTAAGTCCCGGCGGTCAACGTCCCGGCGTAGACCCTGGTATAATTCAACTTTCCCACGAACGGGTCGGTGGCGATCTTGAAGCATAACGCCGTCAGCGGGGCATTATCGTTAGTCGTTATCTCCTCGAATTCGCCGCTGTCCGGCTTGGTCCCCTTGATCGGCGGCAGATCGATCGGAGAAGGCAGGTAATCGCACACCGCGTCCAGAAGCAGCTGCACGCCTTTGTTCTTGAACGACGTGCCGCAAAGCACGGGCACGAATTTATTCTCGATGACGCCCTTGCGTATGGCCCGTTTTATTTCCTCGGCCTGGATATCCTGGCCGGCGAGATATTTTTCCATGATCCCGTCGTCCGCCTCGGAAAGCCGTTCGAGCATTTCGCTGCGCAGCCTTTCGGCTTCGGCCTTCACTTCAGCCGGCCATTCGTGCAGTATTTCCTGGTCCTTGCCGAGGTCGTCTTTATAAACCGTGACCTTTTTCTCGATCAGGTCCACGATACCTTTGAAATTCTCTTCCTGCCCGTAATTAAATTGTATCGCGGCCGCGTTGGCGCCGAGTTTCTCGTGTATCTGCTTGATGGTCTCCGGCAGGCTGCTGCCGGTCCTGTCCATCTTGTTGACGTAGGCGATGCGCGGGACATGATAACGTTCCGCCTGTCTCCAGACGGTTTCCGACTGCGGTTCCACTCCGCCGACGCCGCAGAAAACCACCACCGCGCCGTCAAGCACTTTCAGGGAGCGTTCAACCTCGACGGTGAAATCGACGTGCCCCGGGGTATCGATAATATTTATAAAACAGTCCTTCCAGCGGCAGGTAGTGGCGGCCGCGGTAATGGTAATGCCGCGTTCCTGCTCCTGGGGCATCCAGTCCATAATGGCGTTGCCGTCATGGACCTCGCCGAGCTTGTAAGTCTTGCCGGTATAAAACAGGATGCGTTCCGTAGTCGTGGTCTTCCCGGCATCGATATGCGCGATGATACCGATATTCCTTACTTTGTCTAAAGGTATCTGTCTGGCCATAATTTTTCCCTTACCACCTGAAATGGGCGAAAGCCTTGTTGGACTCCGCCATTTTGTGGGTATCGTCCCTCTTTTTTATGCTCGAACCTTCGTTTTTATATGCGGAGATGATCTCTTCCGCGAGCCTCTGCGCCATCTCTTTGCCCTTCTTGCCGCGGGCAAAATCCCTGATCCAGCGCAGCGCTATGGAAGTGCCGCGTTCCTGCCTTACTTCGATAGGCACCTGATAAGTGGCCCCGCCGACCCTGCGCGGTTTCACTTCCAGCCTCGGCCTGGCGTTATCGATCGCCTTATGGAATATTTTCAGCACGTCCGGTTCGTTGAGATGCTGTTTGACGATCTCGAAAGCCCCGTAAACTATGTTCTCGGCAACGGCCTTCTTGCCTTCATACATTACCATATTGATGAACTTGCCGACGATCTTGCTGTTGAACTTCGGATCAGCAGCTACTTCTTTTTCCTGTGCCTTTCGTCTTCTCATAGTGTTACTACGCTCCTATTTAAGCTTTAGGCCTTTTAGCCCCGTATTTAGACCGGGACTTTCTGCGGGAACTTACTCCCGCGGCATCAAGGCTGCCTCTGACGATATGATACCTGACTCCGGGGAGATCCTTAACGCGGCCGCCCCTGACCAGCACTATTGAATGTTCCTGAAGATTATGCCCTTCGCCCGGGATATAAGCCGTTACCTCTATGCCGGTGGTAAGCCTGACCCTGGCGATCTTGCGCAGCGCCGAGTTCGGCTTTTTAGGGGTCATGGTCCTGACCTGAAGGCATACCCCTCTGCGCTGCGGGCACGCTTTCAAAGCAGGAGACTTGGTCTTCTTTTTCTTGGAAATCCTCCCAAACCTGATCAACTGTGTGATTGTCGGCATAACTTATTCCTTTACGGTTTCTTCTGCGGTAGCCTGCGCTTCGGATTCCACAGGCACGGCATCTGCGGACTTTTGCATGGTTATTTCGCGATGAGTATGGAACCCTGTTCCGGCCGGGATCAAATGCCCGACGATAACGTTCTCTTTAAGACCGAAAAGCTCGTCTTCCTTGCCGGCAGCGGCGGCCTCGGTCAGCACGCGCGTGGTCTCCTGGAAACTGGCCGCGGATATGAAACTGTCCGTGGTCAGGGAGGCCTTGGTGATACCCAAAAGCAGCGGCGTGGCTGAAGCCGGCTTCCCGCCTTTCTTGACGACTTCCGCGTTCATCTTCCGGAAAGTCCATTTGTCCACCTGCTGTCCGGTCAGAAAATCCGCATCTCCGGGATTCTCTATACGCACTTTCTTCAACATCTGCCGGATGATGACCTCGATATGCTTATCGTTTATACGCACGCCCTGCAGACGGTAGACTTCCTGCACCTCGTTCACCAGATACTCCTGAAGCACCTTGTCGCCGCAGACGCGCAATATGTCCTGCAATACCACCGGCCCGTCGGTCAGCTGCTGGCCGGCGGTAACTTTATCCGCTTTGTAAACGTTGGGATGCTTGCCGTGCGGGATCACGTATTCCCTGGCCATACCGGTAGGCGATTTGACCACGATAACTCTCTGGCCCTTCTTTGTTTCGCCGAACTCGACGAAACCGTCTATTTCGCTGATGACCGCGGGGTCCTTCGGCCTTCTGGCCTCGAACAATTCCGCGACGCGCGGCAGACCTCCGGTAATGTCCCTGGTCTTGACTACCAGTCTGGGGATCTTCGCCAGCATGTCACCGGCGCCGGCCTCCTGGCCGTCCTTGACCAGGATATGCGCGCCGACGCTGATCGGGTATATACCCATAACTTCGCCGGAAGCGCTGGTGATCACGATCTGCGGATGGAATTCCTGTTTATGCTCGACGACTATGCGTTCGGTCAGCTTGGTGACCGGATTAAGCTCTTCCTGAATGGTCTGCCCTTCTTTAAGATCCTCGTATTTGACCTTTCCGCCGACTTCGGTAAGGATCGGAATGGTGTACGGATCCCAGCGGACGAAAGCGACGCCTTTGTTGATCTCCGCTCCGTCGGCCACGCTGATGAACGCGCCCTGCGGGACGGTGTAGCGCTCGAATTCGCGCCCCTGCCCGTCGTTAATGCTGATGGTCCCGTTCCTGTTGAGAACGACGAACTCCTTGTTCTTCTCCGTGACCCTCAGGCTGTGATACTTGACCACGCCCTTGTTCTTGGCTTTGAACAACGACTGTTCGACGGTCCTGGAAGCGGTACCTCCGATATGGAACGTTCTCATCGTCAGCTGGGTGCCGGGTTCGCCGATACTCTGCGCGGCCACGATACCCACGGCATCGCCGATCTCCACCAGCCTGCCGCTGGCGAGATTGCGGCCGTAACACTTTGAGCACACGCCCCTGCCGGACTCGCAGGTCAGGACGCTGCGTATACGTATACGTTCAATGCCGAGTTTCTCGATCATCTCGGCCTTCTCTTCCGTGATCTCCGACCCCTGCTCGACTATGACCTCGTCGGTGATGATATCCACGACGTTATCCAGCGCCACGCGGCCGGCGATGCGGTCCTTCAGGCTGACGACGACCTCGTCGCCTTCGATGATCGCGGCGACCGTGATACCGTTAAGCGTGCCGCAGTCCTCTTCCTCGATGATCACTTCCTGGGAAACGTCGACAAGCCTTCTGGTAAGGTAACCGGCGTCCGCTGTCTTAAGCGCGGTATCGGCCAGACCTTTTCTGGCTCCGTGCGTGGAGATAAAATATTCCAAAACCGTCAATCCCTCGCGGAAATTGGCGGTGATCGGGTTCTCGATGATCTCGCCCGAAGGCTTGGCCATCAATCCGCGCATACCGGCCAGCTGCCTTACCTGGAGCTTGGAACCGCGGGCCCCGGAATCGGCCATAATGAAGATCGGATTGAATTTGGGCATCTCCTTGAAAAGCAGATCGGAGATCTTATCGGTAGTATGCGTCCAGATATCGATGACCTTACTTTTTCTTTCCCGGTCGGTAATGACACCGCGGCGGTACTGCTCCTCAACTTTGGAGACTTCCGCTTTCGATTCCTTCAAAACTTCCTGTTTCTCTTTCGGGATCAGCAAGTCGTTGATACCGATGGAAATACCGCCCAGGGTGGCGAAAGTAAACCCTACTTTCTTACTCTCGTCGACAAGCTGTATGGTACGCAGGTGCCCGTAACGCTTATAACAGGAAGCGACTATATTCCCGACCAGACCTTTGTTCAATTCCCTGTTGACGAAACCGAAATCGGCCGGAAGCAGCTGGTTGAATATGACCCTGCCCGGAGTGGTCTCGATGATCTGCCTGCCGTCGACCCTGTTGCCTTCAGAAAGATCCATCACCTGGTTGACGCGCAATTTTATTTTCGCGTGCAGATCGGCTTCCTTGTCTTCGTAAGCTATCAGCACTTCCGACTGATCGGCGAAAATGCGGTTCTCGCCTTTGGAGCCTTCCTTCATTTTCGTCAGGTAGGAAACGCCGAGAATAATGTCCTGCGTGGGAGAGATGATCGGCCTGCCGTCTGCCGGGGAAAACAGATTGTTCACCGACATCATCAGCACGCGCACTTCGATCTGGGCCTCCAGAGAAAGCGGCACGTGCACGGCCATCTGGTCTCCGTCGAAGTCGGCGTTGAACGCCGTGCAGACCAAAGGATGTATCTTTATGGCCTTGCCCTCGATAAGCACCGGCTGGAACGCCTGAATGCTCAACCTGTGCAGGGTGGGCGCGCGGTTCAACATTACCGGATGGTCCTTGATGACCTCATCCAGGATGTCCCACACCTCGATCTTGCCGCGTTCCACCATGCGGCGCGCTCCCTTTATGGTATGCACAAAACCCTTTTCGCGCAGTTTCTTGATAATGAAAGGTTCGAAAAGTTCCAGCGCCATCTGTTTCGGCAGACCGCACTCGTTCAGGTTCAATTCCGGGCCGACCACGATGACGGAACGGCCGGAATAATCCACGCGCTTACCGAGCAGGTTCTGACGGAAACGCCCCTGCTTGCCTTTAAGCATATCGGAAAGTGATTTCAGCGGGCGGTTGTTGGCGGCGACTACGGCGCGGCCGTGCCTGCCGTTATCCAGCAGGGCGTCCACGGCTTCCTGAAGCATCCTCTTCTCGTTACGGATGATGATCTCGGGCGCGTTCAATTCTATAAGTTTCTTTAAGCGGTTATTACGGTTGATCACCCTGCGGTAAAGATCGTTCAGGTCAGAACTGGCGAACCTTCCGCCGTCAAGCGGGACCAGCGGCCTTAGATCCGGGGGTATAACGGGGAGTATCTCCAGGATCATCCACTCCGCTTTATTGCCGGATTTGCGGAAATCCTCGAGTATCTTCAAAGTCTTGGTGTTTCTCCTGCCGGTGGTCTGTTCTTTCTCCTTGGAGAGTTCGCTCCTGAGCTGCGCGGCATGTTTATCCAGGTCGACTTCCCGCAGCAATTCGCTGACCGCTTCGGCCCCGATCATCGCCTTGAAACTCGCCCCGTATTTCACGACCGCTTCCTGATACTGTTCCTCGCTTAAAAGCTCTTTCTTCTTTAACGGGGAATCGCCGGGATCGACCACCACATACTCTTCGTAATAGATCACTTTTTCCAGGTCGCGCAAGCCTATATCGAGGATGGCGGAAAGACGGGAAGGAACGGCCTTGAAGAACCAGATGTGCGTGACGGGAGCGGCCAGTTCTATATGCCCCATCCTGTCCCTGCGCACGGATGAATGATCGACCGTTACTCCGCAGCGGTCACAGGTGATCCCCTTGAACTTTATTCCCTTGTATTTTCCGCAATTGCACTCCCAGTCCCTTACCGGGCCGAATATCTTCTCGCAGAACAACCCGTCCTTTTCCGGCTTGAGGGTGCGGTAATTTATAGTCTCGGCTTTTTTCACCTCGCCCTTGGACCAGGTCCTGATCACCTGCGGCGAAGCGATTTTGATCGAAATACGGTCAAAGGAATTAATTTCTTCCATTTTCACTTTCCTTCTTCTCCGTGCGTATATCCAGGCACAGTCCTTGTAATTCCTTTATCAAGACGTTGAATGACTCCGGCGTCCCGTATGTAAGCCTCTGTTCGCCCTTTACTATGGCTTCGTAGATGCGCGTCCTGCCGGCCACATCGTCGCTCTTGACCGTAAGCATTTCCTGCAGGGTGAACGCCGCGCCGTAAGCCTCCAGGGCCCAGACTTCCATTTCACCCAGCCTCTGACCGCCGAACTGGGCTTTACCGCCGAGAGGCTGCTGGGTGACCAGTGAATACGGCCCTATGGAACGGGCGTGAATCTTTTCATCCACCAAATGGATGAGCTTCATTATGTAAATATAACCTACGCAGATTTTCTGGTCGAATTGATCTCCGGTGAACCCGTCGAAAAGATGGAGTTTTCCCTCTTCCGGAAGATCCGCCTTGCGCAGCATCTCCTTGATCTCTTCTTCGCTGGCGCCGTCGAAGACCGGGGTATCCACGGAGAAACCGAGCGCTTTCGCCGCCCAGCCGAGATGCGTTTCCAAGATCTGTCCGACGTTCATACGGGAAGGCACGCCCAGGGGATTCAGCACCACTTCCACCGGCGTTCCGTCCGGCAAGAACGGCATATCTTCCTCGGGAAGAATCCTCGCCACGACACCTTTGTTCCCGTGCCTGCCGGCGAGTTTATCGCCCTCCGCCAGCTTACGCTTGGTGGCTATATAAACCACTACCCGCTTAAGCACTCCGGGAGGCAGCTCATCGCCGCGCTTTACCCTGTCCAGCTCCTGTTCCTGTTCGGACAGCAATTCCTGAAGCTGTTCGTCGAAAGAAGCCGCGATTATCCTGGCTTCCTCGTGCTGGTCAATATCCATACCCGGGACCTTCTTCTTATCCACTCCCAGGAACTGGCTCAGCCTGCTGACCTTTTCATTCTCGACAAACTCTATTTCCTGCTTGTAATAAGCTTTGATCTCTTTTATCCTGCCGAGTTCGGTGGTCTTCTCTTCCTTGGATTTCCTGCCGCGGTCTTTGCGCTGAAAAACGTGCACATCCACCACTACGCCTTCGACCCCGGGGGGAACGGTCAGCGAAGTGTCCCGGACATCGGAGGCCTTCTCGCCGAATATCGCGCGCAGCAGCCTTTCCTCAGGGGAAAGTTCGGACTCGGTCTTGGGGGTAACTTTACCGACGAGAATGTCGCCGGCGCCCACCTCCGCCCCGATACGCACAACGCCGTCTTCATCGAGGTTCTTGAGCGATTCCTCGCTTACATTGGGGATATCCCTGGTTATTTCTTCGTTGCCGAGACGCGTTTCGGTGGCCTCTATCTCGAATTCCTCTATATGTATCGAAGTGAACAGATCCTCGCGGACGACTTTCTCATTGATCAGGATCGCGTCCTCGAAATTGTACCCTCTCCAGGGCATGAACGCGCAAAGCAGGTTGCGGCCCAGGGCCAGTTCTCCGTTGCGCGTGCTTGTGCCGTCGGCCAGGACCTGCCCCTTCTCGACGTGTTCCCCGAGTTGGACGAAAGGCCTCTGGTTAAGACAGGTATCGGCGTTGGTCCTCTGGAATTTCTTCAGGTGGTATATTCTTTTTCCGACCGTGACGGTGGAAGCGTCCACGCTGGTGACTTTCCCGGAATCCTCGGAGATAACGACCACGCCGGAATCCCGCGCGACCTTCCCCTCCATCTGGGTACCTACCAGCGGCGCTTCCGGGACCAGCAAAGGAACCGCCTGGCGCTGCATATTCGATCCCATCAAAGCGCGGTTCGCGTCATCGTGCTCGAGGAACGGGATCAATGACGCCGCCACCGAAACCAGCTGCTTCGGGGAAACGTCCATATATTCTACTTTTTTGGGATCAACCTTGGGGAAATCGCCCCTGAAACGGCAGGAAACTTCCTTCTCGAGGAAATTACCGTCGCCGTCTATGGCGGCGTTGGCCTGGGCGATGATCTTATCCTCTTCCAGGTCCGCGGTAAGATACTCGATCTTGCGCGTGACCCTGCCGTTCTCCACTTTACGATAGGGAGTTTCCAGCAGGCCGAGGCCGTTGACCCTGGCATAACAGCTCAAAGACGAGATCAACCCGATATTCGGGCCTTCCGGTGTTTCGATGGGACAGATGCGGCCGTAATGCGAAGGATGGATGTCTCTCACCTCGAAACCGGCCCTTTCCCTGGAAAGACCTCCGGGACCGAGCGCGCTCAACCTTCTTTTATGGGTCATCTCCGCCAAAGGATTTATCTGGTCCATAAACTGCGACAACTGGCTCCTGGAAAAGAAATCCCTTATCTGATTGGACAGCAACTTGGAATTTACGAGATAATGCACATTCAGATTGTCCATCTCGGCCAGCAGGCTTATCCTTTCGACGATGGAGCGTTCCACCCTGGAAAGGCCGATCCTGACCTGGTTCTGGACGAGTTCCCCGACGGTCTTGACGCGCCGGTTGCCCAGATGGTCTATATCGTCGATCTTTCCTTCGCCGGTCTTCAGCCTGATCAAATACTCCATTACCTTTATTACCGTGGCGGAATCAAGCACCCGCTTATCCAGGGATATATCCATCCCAAGTTTGCGGTTGAGGATGAAACGCCCGGCTTTTTCCAGGTCGTATCTGGCAGGATCGAAGAACAAACGATAGAAGAGCGCTTCCGCAGCTTCCTTGGTGACCGGCTCGCTGGGCCGCATTTTGCGGTAGAAATCTATATAGGCTTCTTCTTTATTACGGGTGGCGTCTTTCTTAAGCGTATTCTCGATCTCCGGATACTGTTTCCCGAATGCCGTCATGATCTCCTTATCGGAAGAGTACCCGAGTATCCTTAATATTTGCGTTGCGGGAAAATTACGGCGGCGGTCGACATAGGCCAGAATGGTCTCGGAAAGATCGTATTTGAACTCCAGCCAGGCCCCCCTGTACGGGATGATCCGGCCGTAAAAGATCTTCTTTCCGGTCGGATGGTCCTCCTCCTCGAAGGAAACCCCGGGCGAACGCTGCAACTGGCTCACTACCACGCGCTCGTCGCCGTTGATAATGAAAGTGCCGGTGTCGGTCATCAAAGGGATCTCACCGAAATACGCTTCCTGCTCTTTGGCTTCCTTGGCGGTAGTCAGGCGGAAACGCACTTTCAGGGGCGCGCCGAAAGTGACGGAACGCCTCTTCGACTCCGGAAGGTCGTATTTGGGTTTACCGAGCGAGTAACTCAAATACTCGAGTTTCACGGAACGGTCCTGGTTCTCGATGGGAAAGATCTCCTCGAAAACTTCCTGCAGCCCCTGCCTATTGCGCTCAGCGGCGGGGACGTCGATCTGCAGAAAATCCTTGTAAGAACCAAGCTGCATATCCAGCAGATTTGGCAGATCGTACAATTCCCTTAACTTACCGAAACTTTTCCTTTTGGCCATAGTTATTCCCGACCTTCTCTATCGCTACAAAAAACTTTTATTTCAATTCGACGGTCGCTCCGGCGGCCTCGAGTTTTTTCTTCATCTCCTCGGCTTCTTCCTTGTTGACGCCTTCCTTTATTGTCTTGGGCGCGCCGTCAACCAGATCCTTGGCTTCCTTCAAACCCAGGTTGGTAATGGTCCTGACTTCCTTGATCACGGCGATCTTGTTGGCCCCTGCTCCGGTGAGCACGACGTTGAACGCCGTCTTCTCTTCTACGGGAGCTGCAGCCGCCGCTCCGCCTGCCGCGGGCGCCATCATCATCGGCATATTCGCCTGAACGCCGAATTTGTCTTCAAGGGCCTTGACCAGTTCGGAAAGCTCCAATACCGTCAATCCCTCTATCGTCTTTATCATTTCTTCCAGTTTCTCGCTTGCCATTTCTATTCCTCCTTGTTTTTCGCTAATCGGCAGCCGGCCGCCAACTAAGCGGCGGCAGACTTTTTCTGCTTTATTTGTTCGACACAATACACGAATTTCTTCAATGTCTGGTTAAGCACCATCACAAAGCCGGTTATCGGCGATTTCATCGCCATAACAGCCTTCGCGCGCATCATATCCTTGGAAGGCAGTTTGGACAGTTCCCGGATCTCCTCGGCATTGAGAGGCTTGCCGGAGAGATAACCCGCTTCTATTTTCAGCGGCTCGTGGTCCTTTGCGAAACCGCAAAGAGCCTTCGATACTGCCGCGGCATCTTCACTGGTGAACACGAACCCGCAGGGCCCTTCCACCGCAGTAAGCAGCGCGTCCTGCCCGGCGTCTTTAAGCACGCGCCTGGCGACGCTGTTCTTGACCACCTGCAGTTCCGCCCCCGAATCGCGCAGTGACTGCCTCAACGAGGACATATCAGGAGAAGACAGACCGGAATATTTGATTATAAAGAAACTGGCGTCCGCGGCCGTTATGTTCTCCTTGATGGCGCTGCCGGACGTTTCCTTGATGATCAGACTGATCTTTTTCATATCGAAACCCTCATCCCCGGGTTCATCGTGGAAGAAACAGAGAAAGTCTTCACGAATTTCCCTTTCACTGAACCGGGTTTAGCATCGTTTATCGCATCGATAACACAATTGGCATTCTCAAACAACTGTCCCTCGGTGAACGACAGCTTTCCCGCAGACAGATGTATTCCGCCCTGTTTATCCACGCGGAACTCCACTTTACCTTTGCGGACGTCCTGAATGGCTTTTGCCACATCCGTAGTGACCGTTCCCGTTTTCGGGCTGGGCATCAATCCTTTGGGGCCGAGTATTTTTCCCAGTTTGCTCAATTCTTTCATCATATCCGGAGTGGCGATAACGCAGTCGAAATCGAGGAATCCCGCGGCCACTTTCTCCATCAGTTCGTTGGAACCGACATAATCGGCCTGGGCGTCCTTCGCCTCCCGTTCCTGCTCGCCTTTGCAGAAAACCGCTATCTTGATCTTTTTTCCGGTGCCGTGCGGCAGGACCACCGTGCCGCGGATCATCTGGTCCGACTTCTTGGTGTCCACATTAAGATTAAAATGCAAATCCAGGGACCCGGCGAACTTCGGCTGGACCATAGACTTCAAAATACCTATGGATTCTTTGAGCGTGTAGACTTTTTCTTTATCTACTAATTTTTCCGTGCCCTGATATCTCTTGCTGTGTTTTTTCATATTATTGCTCGACTTCTATGCCCATGCTTCTGGCGGTGCCGGCGATGGTTTTTCTTGCCGCATCCATACTCTTCGTGTTCAGATCGGGCATCTTCTGTTTGGCGATTTCCTCAACTTGTTTTTGGTTGATTTTACCTATGATCTCTTTTCCGGCTGTCGCGGAAGCTTTTGCCAGATTGGCGGCTCTCTTAATAAGAACCGACGAAGGCGGGCTCTTGATAATGAAAGTAAAGGTTTTATCCTCATAAACGCTGATCACGACCGGCAGGATCAGGCCGTCCCTGCCTTTGGTCTGCTCGTTGAACTGTTTGCAGAACTGCATAATATTGACGCCGTGCTGCCCCAGCGCCGGGCCTACGGGGGGGGCCGGGTTAGCGGCGCCCGCGGGAACGTGCAATTTTATCTGAGCGGTAACTTTCTTTCCAGCCATGTCTAAACCTTCTCCACTTGCCAGTATTCCAACTCGACCGGCGTAGACCGCCCGAATATGGAGATACTGACCTTGATTTTTCCTTTTTCCGGATGAACTTCCTCTATGGTCCCGTTAAAATTCACGAAAGGCCCTTCGGTGACCCTGACCTGTTCGCCTTTCTCGAAGATTATTTTCGGGCTGGGCTTGGTCTGCGTCTCTTCCGTGCGTTTCAGTATGCTGTCCACTTCCCTCTGTGGCAGCGGCATCGGCCTTTTTCCCAGACCGATAAAGCCGGTCACGCCGGGAGTGGTCTTTATCAACAAATGCGTCGCGTCGCTGAGTTCCATTTCCACCAGAAGATAACCGGGAAAGAACTTTCTCTGGGAGAGTCTTTTCTTGCCGGAACGTATTTCGGAGATCTGTTCCGTGGGAATTACGATGCCGGTGATCTGCTCCTGCAGTCCGCTGGCCGTGACCCGCGTCTCAAGCAGCGCCCTCACCTTTTCCTCGAACCCTGTCTGGGTATGCACGACGTACCAGTTTTTCATCTAAAAATATAGCTTACGGAACGGGAGAGGAAAAAATCTATTATGAAGATAAAAGCCGCCATGATGGCGGTCAGTCCGATCACCACGCCTGTGGCGCCAATGAGCTCCTGCCTGTTCGACCAGGACACTTTGCCCAACTCGGCTTTTACTTCCCCCAAGAACCTTAACGGTTTACTGAATAAATTCATTTAGTTTCTTTTTTCTCCTGCCGCCTGATCAACAGGGGCGGAGGGACTTGAACCCCCAGGACAGGATTTGGAGTCCCGCCGTTTAGCCAATTAACGGACGCCCCTATTTGGTCTCCTTATGCGGCGAGTGTTTCCTGCACGCCCTGCAGAACTTCTTCAGTTCCAGCTTATCCTGATGCTTCTTTTTATTTTTAGTGGTGGTGTAATTCTTGTTCTTGCAAACCGTACACTCCACCGTGATTATTTCGCGCATAACGTTTCCACCTGTTTTCGCACTGGTTAAACCCTACTGGATTTCTAAGCTGGAGACGGGAATTGAACCCGTGACCCCGTCCTTACCAAGGACGTGCTCTACCAACTGAGCTACTCCAGCGACGGGACATCACCGATTCATCGCCAACTTCCGGGGAACAAAAAAACACACCCTTTAAGAATTCTTTCAGGATTCTTAAAACTGGAAAGCCTGCATTAGTTGTATCCGTTTTTCCTACAGGCAGTACCCTATGGGGCGATGTAGATAGTAAAATATATAGTAAAAACCGGTCTTTGTCAATATTTTTTTTAATAAATTTTTAATGGGCGGGCGATTTTGAAAATTAGCAGACTTAAAGGGAGCGGACACCTTACATATTCAAGGCTGCCCGGCAGATTCAGCCAATCCCACGAAGTCGTCAAGAGAAAGCACCTCCCCTCTGGCTTGAGCAGGAATACCCCGTTCTTCCAGAAAGCCGGACAGTGTTTCCCCATCGATCAACCCCTTAAGCGTATTCTTGAGCATTTTCCGCCTTTGGCCGAACGCCGCGGATACCAGGCGGAAGAACATTTTCTCCCTTTCCCCCCGCAGCGGCAAGGCCTCCCTGGGAATAAGCCTGACAAAGCAGGAATCTACTTTCGGCACCGGATAAAAACAGGAATTCCTGATCCGAAAGAGCATTTCCGGGGTGCTGTAATACTGCGCGAAGAGGCTCAAAGGCCCGTATTCTTCAGTACCGGCCGAAGCGCACAATCTTTGGCCGTATTCCAATTGCACTGTCAGATAAACTCCGGAAATTATCCCCCTGGCGTCAAGCAGAAGTTTTTCCAGGATAGGAGAAGCAATATAATAAGGAATATTTCCTATCGCCTTCAGGCCTTTCCCGCGCCCGCCGCCTGCCGCGGCCATCGAATCATCCAGCGAACGGATATTCAGTTTCAGGATATCGGCATTAAGAATGCGGACATTTTCCCTGCCGGCCACGGCAAGGCCGAGCTGCGGCAGCAGGTCGCAGTCTATCTCCACCGCCGCTATCGCCGCGGCTTTCTCCGCCAGCAAAACGGTCAATTCACCTTTTCCGGCGCCGATCTCCAGCACGCGGTCCGAGCCGTCAAGCTCACAGGCGGCGGCGATACGCCGCAGGACGTTCCCGTCAACCAGGAAATTCTGGCCTAAACTCTTTTTAGGTTTAATGTGCATTTTATTGCCAGTCGCAGGGCGCTTATCAATGAAGCAGGGTCTGCCGATTTGGGCCTGCCGGCGATATCGAAGGCCGTGCCGTGCAAAGGCGAAGTGCGCACGTACGGAAGCCCGGCCGTAAGGTTAACCCCGGAACCTCTTCCGGTAAGCTTCAACGGGATCATCGCCTGGTCGTGATACATAGCGACCACGCAATCGTAACCGCCGGAGAACGCGCGCGCGATCGCGACATCGGCGGAAAGCGGCCCGTCGATACTGCCGAACCTGGAACGCAGGCGTTTGACCTCCGGGGACAACAATCTGACCTCTTCATCGCCGATAACCCCGTTGTCCCCGGCGTGCGGATTGATACCGCAGACAGCCAGGCGCGGAAGGCGGATGCGGAACATTTCTTTAAGACACTTATGGACGGCGGCCACCGCCTCGGAAAGCCTGCCCGGTTTTATGGACCGCGCCGCGTCGCGCAGCGGCAGGTGCCTGGTCAAAGTCACAAAACGCAATTTATCGTTCAAGAGGATCATCTCCGGGTTCCCGGTCCCGGCTTTCCAGGCGAGATACTCGGTGTGCCCCGGCCATTTAAAACCGGCGGCATTTACCGCTTCCTTGGAGATCGGGCAGGTCACCAGGCAGTCGTATTCACCGCCGGATAATCCGGCGCAGGCGGCATCCAGGTATTCCATAGAGGCGCGGCCGTATGCCGGGCTTAATTTGCCGAAGGAGAACCCGCGGACGGGAACGTTATCCATATCCAGAAGCCTGGCCCCCTGCGGCAATCCGTAACCTTTGGGAAGAAAAGATAACACGCGCGCGCTGCCGATGACGGTAAAATCGGCCAGCCCGCGGCACTCCCGCAGCGCATGCCCGGCAATTACCGGCCCGATACCCGCGGGATCTCCCATTGTCAGACAAACCCGTATTTTTTTCGCCATAATGTTCCCCGGTGTATCGGCGTTATTTCGAAAGATTTATTTTTATGTATGCTCTCGCCTTCAATTTCTCCAGCCAGGAGGCCAGTTCTTCCTGGAATTTACGCGTAAAAAGTATATCGCGTATCTCGTCCCTTACTTCGTCGAGCTTCTGCCTGCGCGGGTCCACGACCCCGGTGACCCGGAAAACATAATACTCGTTTTCCGCCTTCAAGGGATAGGAAACCTCGCCGGTCTTGAGGCTGAACACCACGTCCTCGATGTTCTTTTTGAACTTTCCGTTCCTGAGCATCTGCAGCGTGCCGGCGGTGACCCCGACCGACTGCGCGGCTTCCTTGAAACTCTTGCCCTCCTTCAAAGCTGAATAAACCCTGCCCGCCTTGCTCTCTTCCGAAGTAATGACATATTCCAGGCTGCGCTCTTCCGGAAGTTCGAATAATTTCTTGTCTTCCTCGAAATAAGCGGTTATCTCCTGGGGGTCCACGCTCACCTTGCTTTTGACCTGTTTATTGATCACCTCGTACATCAGCAGCTGCTCCCGCAGTTTCTCTTCGAGATCGGACTGCACCAGCCCCTGCTCCTGCAAAGTCTGCTGAAAAACGGCCTCGGAAGTATACTTGCTTTTAATGTCCTCGACCCGCGCCTTGACGCGCGCCTCGTCCGCTTTCAGCCCGCTTCTTTTGGCTTCCTGGAGTATCAAACGGTCCTCGATAAGTTTATTCAGCAGTTCCTGCCTGTTCTTGGCCGACGGCGCGCCGTCCTGCACGCCGACGAACCCGGCGTAATCATTCAATTCCTTAAGAGTGATTATTTCTTTGTTCACGATCGCCGCGATGCTGCCCTGGGCCAGGCAGGCCGCGCAGGGAACAAGCGACAAAAAACACACCAAAATCGCATTCATCGATTTATTGCCGATCATCTTCTCCAACCCCCGCTTTCTTGTAAACCGCGACCGCTTCCCGCAGAAGCCTGCAGTAAAGGTCAAACCCCACCGCCGCGATAAAACCGTGCTGCTCCAGGCCGAGCACATTCCCGGCCCCTCTTATTTCCAGGTCCTCCATAGCGATATTGAAACCTGCGCCAAGCTGCGAATGCTTCTCTATGGCGTTCACTCTTTTCGCCCCTTCTCCGCCGGCCGCCGCTGCGGAACGCGGAAGAAGCAGATAAGCGTAAGCCTGCCTGTCGAACCTGCCCACGCGTCCGCGCAGTTGATGCAGGTCGGAAAGCCCGAATGTATGCGCGTTATTGATAATGATCGTATTCGCACGGGGGATATCTATCCCGGTTTCGATGATCATCGTAGAGAAGAGCACGTCGAACTTTCCGCTGAAAAAACCGGACATCACCGTTTCCAGTTCCGCCGCCGGCATCCGGCCGTGCCCCACCGCGCACTTAACGGAGAGCGGAAGGCTTGCGACGACCTTATCCTTCAATTTCTCCAGGTCCTTGATGCGGTTATGCACGAAAAACACCTGGCCTCCCCTGCGCAATTCCGCGGTTATGGCCTCCCTCACCAGATCCTCGTCATATTTTACCACAACCGTCTTCACTGGCAACCTGTTTTGGGGCGGAGTATTTATGACCGACATCTCCTTGACGCTCATCAGGCTCATATACAGCGTGCGCGGGATAGGAGTGGCCGTGAGCGTAAGCACATCGGTGGACACCCTGTACATCTTCAGTTTTTCCTTGGCCTTCACACCGAACCGCTGCTCTTCGTCAACGATCAACAACCCCAGGTTCTTGAACTTGACGTCCTCCGAAAGCAGCCGGTGAGTGCCGATAACAATGTCCGCCGCGCCGGATTCGATCTCGGAAACTATTTTTTGCTGCTCGGAACGCGAACGGAAACGCGAAAGCATACGCACGTTGAACGGGAACTCCTGCAGGCGGGCAATAAAATTATGGTAATGCTGCTCCGCGAGTATGGTGGTGGGCACCAGATAAGCCACCTGCCTGCCGTCCATCACCGCCTTAAAAGCGGCGCGCATAGCGACCTCCGTCTTTCCGTAGCCGACGTCCCCGCAAAGCAGCCTGTCCATAGGCCGGCCAGACTCCATATCCGCTTTCACCTGTGCCAGGGCCTTGACCTGGTCCGGCGTCTCGCGGTAAGGAAAAGACTGTTCGAATTTACGCTGCCACTCCCCGTCCGGGGAATAAGCGAACCCTTTGACGCTGCGCCGCATCGCCTCCAGGGAGATCAATTCCATAGCGAGCTTCTGCACCGCCTTGCGGGCGCGCTCCTTGACCTTCAGCCACTGCCTGCCTCCGAGACGGTAAAGTTTCGGTTTCCTGGCCTGGAAAGCGATATACTTCTGCACCAGATGCATCTGCGCCACGGGCACGTAAAGCTTCTCGCGGCGGTCGTATTCAATCACCAGATGGTCGCTTAAGACGCCCCCGGCTTCGATCTTCTTTATCCCCAGAAACCTGCCTATGCCGTGCCGGTTATGCACGACATAATCCCCGGGTTTAAGATCCAGGAAATTAAAAAGCGGTGAATCTTCCCCGAAAGCCGGGGAAGGAAGACGGGAATGCCGGACGAACGGCAGGATGATCGCCATCTGATGCTCCCAGGTTCTTTCCCCGGAAGCGAGATTGAAAGTATGCAGGCCGGCGAGCCTGTCTAAGTCAAAAGTCAGCCGCAGAGGCAGTTCAAAGGTAACCGGAAAAACATCTATTACTTCCCCCCTGCGGGCGAAGTCCCCTTCTTCCGCCACCGCCTCCTGCCTTTTGTAGCCGAGCCGCGCCAGAGCCGAACACAGGACGTCCTGCCCCGTCTCCTGCCCGGAATAAAGCTTTAAGAAATTGAAAGTTGAGTCGTTATCGCTGCCAGAATGATCTACTGCGGACATTTAGAAAAGAATTTGGTTTGCCGCGCAGGCCGGCCCCTGGCTGCGGGCATCCTAAGGCATACCCGGCTCCCAACACGGAGCCGGGCTACGCCTTGAATGAACTCTGGTTATTTCTTTTTTGCCGGTCCGGACCAGGCCAGCACCAGCGGCGAAGCTATATATACCGTGGAATAAATCCCGGAAATAAAACCGACGATCAACGCGAAAGCGAAATTGCTCAACACCTCTCCTCCGAAGAAATAAATTGCCACTACCGTCATTAGTGTGATACCGGAGGTCAGGATCGTCCTGCCCAGGGTCTGATTGACGCTAAGGTTGATCAACTCATAGAGGCTCTTATTCCGGTAAAGATGGCTGTTCTCCCTGACCCGGTCATAGATGACTATGGTATCGTTTATGGAATACCCGGCGATGGTCAGGAGCGCGGTCACGGTCAAGAGGTCCATCTGCCTTCCGGTGAGCGCCATTACGCCGCAGGTAACCAGCACGTCGTGAAAAATCGCCAGTACGCCCGCCGCGGCGAAATTCAGGTGTTTGAAACGGATACCCACATAAACCAGGATGCCCGCCAGTGACCAAAGCAGGGCCTTGACGGCTTTATCTTTCAGATGTTTTCCGGCAACCGGCCCGACCTTCTCCAGACGCATCAACTCGATCTTTTCGCCCGGGAATTTCTTCTTCAATTGGGCCGTGAGGCGGTCGTTCTTGTCCACCCCGGTCTTGATCAGCACCTGGCGCGGGTTTTCCTTGAACTGCTGAATGGAAGCGTCGGCCAGGTCGACTTCTTTTAAAGCCTCCCTTACCGCCTCGATCTTCACCGGTTTCTCGAAGAGATATTCCTGGAGTTGGCCTCCGGCGAAATCAATACCGTAGGCGCGCTGGCCCTTGCCGAGAAAAGAGAACAAACCTAAACCTATCACCAGCAGGGAAACGGTGTAAAAAATATACCGCTTGCCGATAAAATCGAATTTAGTCTCGCCTATCATTCTGAACATCGGCAGGGACTTTATCCAGCCGGCATTGATCAAGAGCTCGAAAATCGTCCTGGTCATCACTACCGCGGTAAAAAGGCTGGCGCACAAACCGATAGTCAGGGTCACGGCGAAGCCGCGGATAGGGCCGGTGCCGAATTGAAAAAGCATAAACGCCGCGAGCAATGTAGTAAGGTTGGAATCAAAAATGGCGCTGAAGGCCTTGCCGTAACCTGTCTCCACCGCTGCCCTCAAGGGGCGGCCCTGGGCGAGTTCTTCGCGGATACGCTCGTTGATAAGCACGTTGGCGTCCACCGCCATACCTAAGGAAAGCACCAAACCGGCTATGCCCGGCAGGGTCAAAGTCGCCGAGACCCCAGGAAAAAGATACGGGAGCAGACCCAGGCAGCCTAACGTGATCAGCAGGTTACAAAAAAGCGCGATGTCGGCGATCACCCCCGAAAGAAGATAATAGAACGCCATAAACGCGAAAACCAGCGCCATTCCCACTAAACTCGCCTTGACCCCGGAATTGATGGAGTCCTGGCCGAGCAGCGGCCCGATGCTCCGCTCTTCTTCTATATACATCGGAGCCGGCAAGGCGCCGACTTTGAGTATTACCGCCAGATCCTGGGCTTCAGCGGCGTCGAAATGCCCCTGAATGACGGCCTGCCCGGAAGGGATCGCTTCCCTGATCACCGGAGCTGACTGGACTTTACCGTCCAGAACAATAGCCAGCCTCTTGCCGACGTTTGCCCCGGTAATCTCCGCGAATTTCTTCGACCCTTCGGCGTTGAATTCCAGCGACACCAGCGGTTCATTGAAAGAACTCTGGTTAAAACGCACCGTGGCATCTTTGATGGAATCGCCGGTCATCGCCGCTTTCTTTTCCAGCAGCAGAGGTTCCTTATCTTCCCCGGCATACTTCAATTCATAGCCTTCCGGGACGCTGCCGGCCAAAGCGGCCTGCAGCTTGTCGGCTTCAGAGGAAACCACCTTGAACTCCAGCATCGCGGTCTTGCCGATAATATCGACCGCACGCTGCCTGTCGGATATCCCGGGAAGCTGCACGACTATTTCATCTTCTCCCTGGCGCTGTATGGAAGTCTCCCTGACGCCGAACTCGTCTATCCTGTTACGGATCACCTCGATCGCCCTGTCGGCAGCCTCGCTCCTCTGCGCCGCGGGGATCGCCGAAGTATCCACTTTAAGCAACAGATGCGTGCCGCCTTTAAGGTCAAGACCGAGATTTATTCTTTTTTCCAGGGGAAAAGCGAAATAAACGCACACCCCCAGGACCGCCAGTATTCCCAACGTTTTATAGAGAAGATTTTTATGCATATCCCGTTTCCCCTTTAGTTACTGGTTTTTCTGCTGCTCTTTTTTAGTCACGACGGAAATACAATTCTTTTCAAACTCCATCTTGACGTTCTCGTCCACCCGCAGAACAACGCTGGTATCCTTGACGTTCACCACCGTCCCGTGTATGCCGCCGGAGGTAATGACCTCGTCGTTCTTGGAAAGAGAAGCCAGTAATTTCTGGTGCTCTTTATCGCGTATCCGCTGCGGCCTGATCAGCATAAAATAAAAAACCACGAAGATCATCGCCAGCGGCAGAAGATTCAATATCGGATTCACCGTCTGTGTGCCCATTTTTACCCCCCTTTAAATGCCCCCCTGTTTTCTTGCGAAAGCAAGAAGGGGGGCGAATTTAATCCCGAAGCTTCGGGATTAGAATTTTATCGCTCCTACTTTTAAGAATGACCTCAAGGCCTGGATATCAGGCCTTCTTGGATCTCTTATACAGGCTTTTCACCGTCGCCGAAGGCTGAGCGCCTTTGGAGATCCAGTAATCGTACCTCTCAAGCTTCAGCGTCGACGACGCCTTGAACGGGTCATATGAACCGAGTTCCTCGATGCTCTTACCGTCCCTGCTTCTGCTTTCCTCAAGAACGACAATACGGTAATAAGCCCTTCCCTTCACGTTCTTCCCGATCCTCTTCAAACGAATACGTACAGCCATTTTGTGAATCCTCCTTTAAGATTAGTTTTAACGGCTTTGCGTTATGGCCTCGAGCAATGCCCCGGCCTTATTGGCGGTCTCGGCGTATTCCTTGGCCGGTACCGAATCCGCGACGATCCCGGCGCCTGCCTGGATATAAGCGGTATTATCTTTGACGAAAACGGTGCGTATGGTGATACAAGTGTCCATATTCCCGGAAAAGCTGAAATACCCCACGCATCCGGCGTACGGGCCGCGCCGCGTCCTTTCCAGTTCTTCGATGATCTGCATAGCCCTGATCTTCGGGCTGCCGCTGACGGTGCCGGCGGGAAAACACGCCGCCAGGACATCATAGGCGTCATACCCTTTCTTGAGCGCACCGGTAACTTCGCTGACCAAATGCATCACGTGCGAATATTTCTCCACCTTCATAAACTCGCTGACCCGCACGCTGCCTTCCCGGCTGACCCTGCCGAGATCGTTCCTGCCCAGGTCGACCAGCATCACGTGTTCGGCGCGCTCCTTCTCGTCCGCCAGCAGGTCGCGCTCGTTTAAAGCGTCCTCTTCTTCATCCCTGCCGCGCGGCCTGGTCCCGGCGATCGGCCGGGTACGCACCAGGCCGTCCTCGCAGCGCACCAGTATCTCCGGCGAAGCTCCTACCAGGCTGATATCGCCCAGTTCCAGGAAGAACATATATGGCGAAGGATTAATGCTGCGCAGCCTGCGGTAAACGGCGAACGGCTCTCCGGAAAGTCCGGACTGCATCCTGCGGGAAAGCACCACCTGGATGATCTCCCCGTCCCGGATATATTGCTTGGCCTTTTCCACCATCCGGCAGAATTCCGCGCGCGAAGCTCCGCCGGACGGCAAAACCGCCCGGCCTGCAGCGGATGGCCGCTTCTTCAAGGAAGGCAGACTGCGTGATAATCTTGCGTTGAGCGCCGAAATACGGTTTAAAGCCTGCCGGTACAAACGCTTCATTTCCTTTACACTGCGTCCGGAGTCCACCCCGGGCAACAACACGTTGGAAACGATCATAATCGTGTGCCGGAAATGATCAAAGATCAGGATATCGTCCGCCAGCAGAAAAAGACAATCGGGAAAACCGGCATCTTCTCTTTTCAAGTCCGGCAGATCCTCGAGAAATCTTACCGTATCGTAACCGGCGTAACCTACCAGCCCGCCGCAGAACCGCGGCAGTCTCGGCACGCTTACCGGACGGAAATCCTTCATCAGATCCTTCAATTCATCCAACGGCCCCCTGGGACCGGCGGTCTTGAAACGCCTGCCGCGTTCTCCTGCGCTGCCGCTGCGCCGGGTGATCACGGCATTTCCGCCTTCGCTGCTGAAGATCAACCTGGGATCCGTGCCCAGGAAAGAATAGCGGGCGATCTTTTCCTGGCCCTCCACGGATTCCAGCAGAAAAGAATACCTGCCCTGCCTGATCTTCAGGAAAGCGGAAACCGGAGTATCCAGGTCGGCGTTCACTTCGGCGTAGACCGGCACAACATTCCCCTGCAGGGAAAGTTTCCTGAACTCTTCAAAGGAAGCCGGATGGAACGAAAGCGTATTATCCATTCTTTTTAACTTTTATCTTACGGTAGAAACAGCTTCTGTTGCCGGTATGACAGGCGATATCCCCGGCCTGCCTGACTTTTATAAGTAAAGCGTCCACGTCGCAGTCATAAGCTATCGACTTCACGAATTGAAAATGGCCGGAAGTCTCTCCCTTCACCCAGAACTCCTGACGGGAACGGGACCAAAAACAGGTCTTGCCGGATTTTATCGTCCTGCGCAAAGATTCCGGATTCATATAGCCGAGCATCAACACTGCCCCGTCTTTGTAATCCTGTATGATAGCGGGTATCAACCCTTTTTCATCGAGTTTGAGTTGGCTGAAACTGAAAACTGAACCCGCTTTTGCCGTTGCTTTCTTCACTTTCCCGACCTCCTCTAAAAAACCCCGCGTCTGATAACGCGGCAAAGATTGTTAAAGACGGACAGGTATCCCCCTGTCCGCGAGATACTCTTTCACCTCTTTTATAGAACACTTACGGTAATGAAAGATCGAAGCCGCCAGGCAGGCGTCCGCCTTACCTGCGGTAAAGCCGTCGTAAAAATGCTGCGGGCCGCCCGCGCCCCCGGAAGCGATCACCGGCACCTGCACGGATGAGGAGACCGCGGCGGTCAACTCCAGGTCATAACCGTTCTCCGTCCCGTCGCAATCCATACTGGTCAGCAGTATTTCTCCGGAGCCGCGTTCCACAGCTTCCTTCGCCCAGGCAACGGCATCCTTACCGGTCGGCGTCCTGCCGCCGTGGATCGTCACCTCCCAGGAAGCGCCGGAACGCCTGGCGTCGATCGCCGTCACTATGCACTGGGCACCGAATTTGCGGGAAGCCCTGGCGATCAATTCCGGATCGAGCACCGCCGCGGTATTCAGGGAAACTTTATCCGCGCCCGCATCCAGGAGCGCGCTGATGTCCTCCAGAGTGCCGATGCCGCCGCCCACAGTAAAAGGCATATAGATCACTCCCGCGATCCTCTCGACCAGGCCGCGGAGAGTTTTTCTTTTCTCGTAGCTGGCCGTGATATCCAGGAAGACCAGTTCGTCGGCGCCCTGCGCGTCATAAATACCCGCGACTTCCACGGGGTCGCCGGCGTCTTTGAGCCCCAGGAAACGGACGCCTTTGACGACACGCCCGTCTTTTATATCCAAACAGGGAATGATCCTTTTTGTAAGCATTTAAACAGCAATTCTCTTTCTTATTCCCGGATGACGCTCAACGGACGTGTTCCGTTGACCGCAATCTAAATCGGTATTTATTTTTCTAATTTCGATTTTCGATTGCTCTGTGCGCCGTAGGCGGACGCTTGGAAACTTTTGTTACAATGCACTATAGAGACTTGCGCAGCAATTTCCAGGTCCTCTTGCCGACCTTGCCGTCCGGCTTGAGATTATTCGCCTTCTGAAAATCTTTTATCGCTTCTTTGGTCTGCCTGCCGAATTTACCGTCTATGCTTCCCGGATTATAACCGGCGTTCTTCAACGCCTTCTGTATCTGCTTGACGGTCGGCCTGGATTTTACTTCTTTCTTCTCCGCGGCATTGCCGGAAGGCTCATTGCCGGAAGAAATATTCTGTTCCTGCGTCCGGCTGAGTTCTTCTTTAAGCCCGGATATCTCCTCGTCTTTGGCCTGCACCTGCGCGTTCACCGCGGAAAGCTGTGTATGAAGCCGCTGTATTTCCATATCCTTCTGTTTCGCTCCGGTAGTGGCGCAGCCGGACAAAAATAAAGCCGTGACCCCGATAACCAAGAACATCATTCGCCGCATCGCTTCCTCCTTTTTGCACTATGACCGACAGTCATCCCACGGACTTCCTAAAACAACAAAATCTAACCCCGGGCTTTATTGCCCGCCGCAGTGATCGCCTGCCGCAAAGTGAACTTCTTTTCGTAAAGGGCCTTTCCGGTAATGATCCCGCTTAAACCGCGCTCCTCAAGCCGGCACAGGTCCCGGATATCGTCCAGGCTGGATATCCCGCCGGAAGCGATCACGCGCAGCCCGCTTCCTTCCAGGAGTTGTCTTACCGCGGGGATATTCGGCCCTTTCAACGTCCCGTCCCTGAGAGTATCCGTATAGATCATCTCGGCAAAACCGATATCTTTAAGCGAGCGCGCGAAATCCACGGCGTCCGGCCCGCCGTGACTCTTCAGCCAGCCCTTGACCATGATCCTGCCGCCGGCGGCATCCACGCTGACGATCACCCGTTTGCCGAACCGGGCATAAGCTTTTTTTAAGAATACACTGTCTTCCACCGCCCTGGTCCCGAGGATCACCCTGCCGATCCCCGCTTCCAGCGCGCGCTTGATCGCCTGCAAAGTGCGTATTCCGCCGCCTAACTGCACGGGAATACCGGCCGCTTCGGCTATCTTAACGGCGACCGGCAGGTTTTTCTGCTCGCCGGTCCTGGCTCCGTCCAGATCCACGATATGGATCATCGCCGCGCCCTGCCCGGCCCATTTCTTCGCCACGGCCACGGCGTCGCGCGAATATTCTTTACTGCGGCCGAATTCGCCTTTTACCAGCCTTACCACACAACCGTCCTGAAGATCAACCGCGGGCAGAATGTCTATCATCAGTTAAGAGCGATGAAATTCTTCAATATGCGCAGCCCCGTGCCCTGGCTTTTTTCAGGGTGGAACTGGACGGCATAAACATTATTCGCCCAGGCCACGGAGGTAAAATCCCGGCCGTATTCCGTGATCCCTGCGGAGACTAAAGGGTCCCGCGGGGCGGCGTAATAAGAATGGCAGAAATACACGTATTCCCCGTCGTTTATCCCGTTCAAAAGCCGGCAGTCGCGGCCGGAAGCGCCGAGTTTGATCCGGTTCCATCCCATATGCGGCACTTTCAGGCCGTTACGGAACTTCAAAACCTTCCCGTCCAGGACCCCGAGCCCCTTATGCTGCGCAGCTTCCTCGCTCTCGGAAAAAAGCACCTGCATCCCCAGGCAGATCCCGAGGATGATCTTCCCGGAGGCCGCCTGTTTTTTGAGTATCGGCGCCCCTCCGCCGCGGTTAAGATAATCCATCGCGTCGTCGAAGGCCCCCACGCCGGGAAGCACTATTTTCTCCGCAGCCGTCAATTCCTCCTCTTTACAGGTCACGACGGTCTGCGCGCCGAGCGTTTCCAGCGCCTTGCGCACGCTGTGAATATTGCCGATCCCGTAGTCGAATATAGCTATCATATTCCCTCTACTAACGCATATACCGAACTTTGTATGCTGCCCCCCCCCCTGCTTTAGCCAGTCTGCTCAAAAAGCCTCAGATGATAGGCGCGCGCCACGTGGCTGCGGAGGCGTATGTTACATATACGCCGCACAAAGACCACACGGCGCGCAACAACGCAGATGAGGCTTTTTCAGCAGACTGCTAATCAATCACTCCCTTGCTGGAAGGAACACCTTTCCTGCGCGGGTCTATCTCCGTCGCCGAGCGCAAAGCGATACCCAGCGCCTTGAACGCCGGCTCGAGGGTACTGTGCAGGTCGCTGCCCGAGCCGTTTATCTTCACGTGCAGGTTCATCCCCAGTTGTTTGGCGAACGCGTCAAAGAAATGTTCCGCGTCCCCGGACCCGTATCCCTCGCCGCCTTCCGGCTTACCGGCGCCGGCGGCAATAAATTTAAAATACCCCCTGCCGCAGATATCGGCGGTAACGTCCGCGGAAACTTCTTCCATCGGCACGGAAGCCCAGCCGATACGCCTGATGCCGCACTTGTCGGCCAGCGCCTCTTTGAAAGCCTTGCCGAGGGCGATACCGATATCCTCGTTGGTATGGTGGATATCCACCTTCAGGTCGCCTTTGGCGGAGATCTCCAGGTCGAATAGCCCCCAGAAAGAGAACAGCTCCAGCAGATGGTCGAGCAGCCCGATCCCGGTTTCTATCTTACTTTCCCCGGCGCCGTCCACGGCCAGTTTAACGCTTATTTCCGTTTCTTTGGTAACTCTTTGGATCTCGGCTTTACGCATAGTTTATCCCTTTCCGGGCTCGCTCTGAAAACGCGTCTTCACGGAATCCAAATGATGCGTCATTCCCTCGATGGAAGCTACTTTCTCCAGCGGCTCGCGGATCCTCTCCAGCGCCTTTCTGGAATAACTTATTATATGGATGCTCTTGACAAAATCAAGCGTGGATAATCCGGAAAAGAAACGCGCCGTGCCGCCTGTGGGCAGCACATGGCTGGGGCCGGCGACATAATCGCCCACCGCCGCCGGGCTGTAATGCCCCAGGAACACCGCTCCCGCGTGCCGGACGTGTTTTAAAAGCGGGCCGGGATCGTTAACGAGTATCTCCAGATGCTCGGGAGCGATCCTGTTGGAGATATCCACCGCCTGTTTCAGGTTCTTGGTAAGCACAACGTAGCCGTTTACCGCCGGGATCTGCGCCACCACTTCTCTGGCCAGACTCTTGGAATTCGTGATCAGTATCGCCAGTCCCTGGGAATGTTCCGCCTGCGCCTTCAGATCGGCGATAATATGGCGCTGATTACTGTAACGGTTGGCGATGATCACCAGTTCCGTAGGCCCCGCCACCATATCGATATCCACGTCGCCGAATACCTGGCGTTTCGCTTCGCTGACGTAAATATTGCCCGGGCCGACGATCTTGTCGACCCTCGGGATGCTCCTGGTGCCGTACGCCAGCGCGGCGATCCCCTGAGCACCGCCCACGCGGTAGATCTCGTCCACTTTAAGCAAATTCGCCACCACCAGTATATGCGGATTGATGTGCCCGTTCTTGTCCGGAGGACTGATCAAAGCTATCTTTTTGACCCCGGCCAGTTTCGCGGGCAGCACGCTCATATAAACACAGGACACCAGCGGCGCCGTGCCCGCGGGCACGTAAATACCCACCCTTTCCAGAGGCACGTAATTCTCCCCCAGCACCACCCCTTCGTTATCGCGCAGCCTCCAGGACTTGCGTTCCGTCCGGCGGTAGAAACGCGTGACATTATCGATGATGATCTTCAGGCTGGAGACGAAATTGGAACTGATATTCTGGTATGCCCCGCTGATCTCTATCTCGCTGACTTTCAATTGCCGCGGCGTCATCTTCACGCCGTCGAATTTCTTCGTGTATTTCAGCACCGCCTCATCGCCGCAAAGACGCACGTCCGCCAGTATCCGGCGCACCTTTTCGTCCACCCGCTTGGGCCGGTAAAAACGCCTGTCGTATACTTTCTCCAACGCGCTGCTGTTGGACCGGATTATCTTCATCTCTTCACCTGCTCCGCCAATTCCCTGAATTTAAGCAGCGCCTGTTCCAGGTTCTCCGGACGGTTGCCGCCGGCCTGCGCGAAATCCGCCCGGCCCCCGCCGCTGCCGCCGATAAGCGGCGCCACTTCCCCTATCATCTTCGAAATATTCAATCCGCCGGCGCAAAGGTCCTGCGTCGCGCCCAGCACGAGAAAAACGCGCTCCCCTTTTATCCCGCCCAGCGCCAGCAAGGTCGCCTGCGGGCTTTCTTTTTTCAGGCTGTCGACTGCCTTACGCAGGACATCAGGATCGGCGCCGTCGAGCACTCCGCTGACTAATTTTATACCGTTGATGTTTTGCGCGGATTCCAGAAGGCGCGAGGCGGAATTTCTGGCTTCCTCCAGGCGCAAAACCGATAATTCCTTCTCCAGTTCCCTGATCCTGGACGCCTTCTTCTGCGCCTCCGCAACCAATGAATTGGCCGGGACGCCGAGGGCTTCGGCGGCGCCGAAAATAATCCCGTCGCGTTCCTTTGCCAGCGCGTAGGCGCTGAATCCGGTCACCGCTTCTATCCTGCGCACTCCCTGCGCCACGGAACTCTCCTGCAGGATCCTGAACTGGCCGATCTGGCCGGTAAAATCCAAATGAGTGCCTCCGCAAAGTTCTTTGGAAACTCCGGGCACGCTGATCACGCGCACCTTGTCCGCGTATTTCTCGGCGAAGAAAGCCAAAGCGCCTTCCTGTTTAGCCTGCTCAAGGGAGATCTCTTTTTTCTCGACCGCAGTATTGGCCAGCACAAACCCGTTAACAAGCGCCTCGACCCTGTCCAGATCTTCCCGCGAGAGCGCTCCCGGATTGGTAAAATCGAAACGCAGCCGGTCGCCGGAAACCAGAGATCCCTGCTGCCTGACCTGCGCACCGAGTATCTGCCGGAGCGCGGCCTGCAGTAAATGGGTGGCGGTATGGTTCCTGGCCACGGCAAGCCTGCGCTCTTTATCCAGAACGGCGGAAACCTCATCGCCTTTACGCAGCACCCCGGATACCACCCGGCAGTCGTGAACGATCACTTTATCTATCTTGCGGGTATCCAGAACTTCCGCTTCGGCGCCGGCGCTTTTTATGTATCCCGTATCGCCGCACTGGCCGCCGGACTCCGCGTAGAAAACGCTGCGCTCAAGCACCACGCTGACGCGGTTCCCTTGCGCGGCCTGCTCGACTTCCTCGTCGCCGGCGATGATCTTCAGCACGCGGCTTTCCGCCTCTTGCAGAGAATAACCGAGGAATTCCGTAGCCGGCAGATCTTTCTGCCAGGACTGTTCAACACAAAAAACGTCGCCCTGCATAGCGCTCTTGGCCTTGGAACGGTTCTTTTGCAGTTCCATCTCTTTCTCGAACGCCTCCGCGCCGAGCGCGATGCCTTTTTCCGCGGCCCAGGACAAAGTAAGTTCAAAAGGAATGCCGTAAGTATCGTAAAGTTGAAAAGCGGCGATCCCGGCTTTATGCGCGTCCGGCGAAGCGCGGAAGACGCCGAGTTTTTCTTCCAGCAAAGCGCCGCTGTTTGAAAGCGTAAGCTGGAACGCGCGCTCCTCGGAGGCGATCACGGCTTCGATCTCCGCCGATCTTGCTTTCAAACCGGGATAAGGCGACCGCATCGCTTCCGCGGCCACCGAAGTCAGCTTATGCAGAAAAAACCCGCTTATGCCCATCCCTCTCAAATGCAATATACTCTTGCGTATCAGTTTCCTTACCACATACCCGCGCGCCTCGTTGGAAGGAAGGATACCGTCGTAAATGGAAAACACCGCCGCGCGCAGGTGATCGGCCACCGCGTAAACTTCGTTTAACTTAAGTTCCGCGCGGGGACGCGGAGAACCGGCGATGACCGCCGCCGTCAAAGGCCTGAAGGCGTCGGTCTCGAAATTACTCCTGACGCCCTGCATAACCGCGGAAATCCTCTCCAGCCCCATACCGGTATCTATATTCTTCTGCGGCAAAGGTTCCAATATCCCGCCGTCTTTACGGTTGAATTGCGTGAAAACCAGGTTCCAGATCTCCACGTACCTGCCGCAGTTGCAGCCCGGTCCGCATTGCGCTGCGGAACATCCATACCCTTCGCCCATATCGAAGAATATCTCCGAACAGGGTCCGCAAGGGCCGTTAGGGCCTTTATCCCTGGCGTCTGCCGGCCAGAAGTTATCCTTGTCCCCGAGCCTGGCGATCCTGGATTCCGGCACGCCGATCTCTTCTTTCCAGATGCGATAGGCTTCGTCGTCTTCCTTATGCACGGAGACGCTCAATTTATCAGGGCTTATGCGCAATTCCCGGGTGAGGAATTCCCAGGCCCAGTTTATGGCGTCCTTCTTGAAATAATCCCCGAAGGAGAAATTTCCCAGCATCTCGAAAAATGTATGATGGCAATCGGTTTTGCCGACCTTTTCCAGGTCGTCCGTCCTCAGGCAGCGCTGCGCCGTGGCCGCCCGGCTGAAACCGGTAAGACAGCCCATAAACTGTTTCTTGAACTGGTTCATACCCGCCGGGGTGAACAACACGGTCGGGTCGTCGGCGGGCACGAGGGAATCGCTTTCCACCACGCGGTGTCCGCGCCGGAAAAAGAAATCCAGATATTTAGCCCTTATTTCGTCAGTCTTCATATTCTTTATCGTTTTTGCCGCCGGAGAATTTTTCCAGCGTTCTATTCACCACATCGGGGGAGAAACCGCGCCGGGATAAAAAAGCGAACAGCCGGCGTTTACGTTTTAACGCATCCTCATCGCGCAATAGCGACCGTTTCCTGCCCGAAACAAGTTCAAGGGCCGCTTTCTCCTCGGAATAACCGTCTTCGCGCAGTCTTTCCAGGGCGCGGCCCGCTAAACCGCGCTCGATGCCTTTGGAAGATAATTCTCTGCTTATCCTGGATAAACCGTAAGAACGCGCCGCCCTGCTTTGCGCCCAGGCACGGGCAAAAGCGCCGTCATCCAGGAATTTCTTGTTTTGCAGGAAAGTGAGCGCTTCGCGGACAATCACGGGATCGAACCCTTTATTCTCCAGACGGAATTCCATTTCCCTCACGCTGCGCGGCCTGAATTTCAGAAGAAGAAACGCGTACTGCAACGCCTTGCGTAAATCCCCGGGATCGGCATTACGCTTTTTCAACACTTCCGCCCTCTCCGCGGGACAATCCCGCCTGCCGGCGAGAGCCTGAAAGCCGGAAGCCTGCCGGGCTGCCGTATCCATAATAACGAAAATTCGCCAAACTGAAGATATGATCCGGCGGTCATTTAAGCGGGAAAGTACATCCGAAAGAACAAAACCGCGTCAAACGAAGTTTCATTTCTTCGTTTCCACGGGCATAGTGCCCGCGGAGATCGCCTGGCGCAATTCTTTCTCCATTTCCTGGAAAAGCTTGGGTTGCTCTTTCAAAGCCTTTATTGCAGCGTCCCTGCCCTGCCCGATCTTCTCGTTCTTGAAAGAAATCCAGGCCCCGGATTTCTCGGCGATGCCTAAATTCATCGCGGCGTCCACCAGGCTGCCCATTTTCGAAATACCTTCGCTGTGCAATATATCGAATTCCGCCTCGCGGAAAGGAGGCGCAACTTTATTCTTCACCACGCGCACCCTTGTCCTGCCGCCGATAACATGGTCGGCTTCTTTCAGGGAAGCGATACGGCGTATATCCAGCCTTACCGATGAATAAAATTTCAACGCTCTTCCGCCGGGAGTCGTTTCCGGATTCCCGAACATCACGCCGATCTTCTCCCTGATCTGGTTGATAAAAATCACGCAGGTACGGGAACGGTTGATGGAACCGGTGAGCTTTCTCAACGCCTGGGACATTAATCTGGCCTGCAGCCCCATATGAGAATCGCCCATCTCGCCTTCGATCTCGGCGCGCGGCGTCAACGCGGCCACGGAATCGATCACGACCAGATCAACGGCGTTGGACCGCACCAGTGTCTCGGCAATATCCAAAGCCTGTTCCCCGGTATCCGGCTGGGAAATAAGCAAGTCGTCCAAATTCACCCCGATAACGCTGCCGGCATATTTAGCGTCAAAGGCGTGTTCGGCATCGATAAAAGCGGCGACCCCGCCTTTTTTCTGTATTTCCCGGATCACGCTTAACGTAAGAGTGGTTTTTCCCGAAGCTTCCGGGCCGAAGATCTCCACCACCCTGCCCTTAGGCAGGCCGCCGACCCCCAAAGCCCAGTCAAGAGTATATGAACCGGTGGGGATGGTTTCCACGTCTACTTTCACGTCGCCGCCCAGTTTCATTATCGAGCCTTTACCGTGATGTTTCTCTATCTGGGAAAGAGCCAATTCCAGGGCTTTGTTACGATCGTTGATCTCTTTGGATTCTTCCTTCTTTTTTTCAACGGACATACATACCTCCGCGCTTTTAAGGAATTTTATTGAGTTGAAAAACCTGAATTTAATTTCATAATTACCCGCCACTGAAACTTTGGCGAGACTTTGTCCGTCGTAAAATACCGGCAACGGCTATGGTAACGAAGCCCGTATCGGTTTTCGGTTACGGTAACGTCAGAAAGCCGTAACCGTCCGCCATTAAAACATTGGCGAGACTTCGTTACCGAGTGACTAAACGTCCGCCACTGAAACATTGGCGAGACTAAAACAAGGGTATCGTGACCGTCCGCCACTGATGCATTGGCGAGACTACGTAGCCGATAGACGATATTAATACTCGGCATTCGGGAATTCTGCGCTCCGATTAAAGTTTATCCTAACGCTCCGCACAGCAAGACGTTATTATATCCCAGCCTCCCAAGCGTGTCAAACAAATTATCCCCTTGAAAAACCCCTAAAAAACCGCTTGCCGGCCGCTTTCAAAGCGAAAAAGCTGCGCCAAACAAATGAATACTTTAAGATACCGGCAGCGGCCGGGGAAACTGTTAAATGAATTTCTGATAGTTGAGAATCGAAATCAGATCGTAATCGAGACCTTTCATCGAATCAAATCTCGATTTTCGAATCTCGATTGCTCTGTGCGCTGTTCAAAGAACTTGTTTAACAGCGCACTCTGCCCGTATCGGTTTTCGGTTACGGTAACGTCAGAAAGCCGTAACCGTCCGCCATTAAAACATTGGCGAGACTTCGTTACCGAGTGACTAAATGGGTATCGTGACCGTAACCGATAGACGATATTAATACTCGGCATTCAGAAATCCTGCGCTCCGATCGGTTTCAGCGTTTCCGGCTGTATAATCCGCCGGACATAGCGTCCAGATAAGCCGTTAATTCGCGCAATCTGACTTCTTTGTCGAAACGGCGACCCCTGTCTTCCAGGCGCAAATTCTCCAGTTCATGCCGCACGCGCAACCGCTCAAAATATGCCTTACTGACCTGTTCTATAATGTCCTGCCGTAATTCCGCGGTCAGCTTTGACCGCACATCTATGGAAGTCTGGTCCGCGCTCCAGATCAGATCGCCGAGTTCCCAACTTAAGCTGACCGACCACTCCTGCGTATACTTCCCCTTGCGCAGGCAGTCGTCTTCCTGGCGGGTAGTAGAACCTCCTTCCCAATGCCAGAGATCGGTACCGTTACGCTGCGTGGAAAAAGAGACTTTAGGGAGCCAGCCGCGCGCTGCCGCCCGTTTTCTCCAATAAAAGATCTTCTCCTGCCCGGCGTCGGACAAAGCCACCGCCGCGTTCTGCACTTCCCGTATGCCCGGCTCCATATCTTCAGGCGATAAAGAACGTCCGGGTTCGGACGCCGGAGGCGGCAGGTTATCTACGCGGATGATCCCATTATCGCATAAGAGATAAACCGCCCCGCGCGGAGAAAGCGCGACGTTGTTTATTCTCCGGATGCCGGCTGCCGCAGGCAATTCAACCCATATACCGGAGATAAAAGAATAGCTGAATACCCCGCTGCCGTCCGTGGCGTAAACCGCTCCGTTGGCTCCGGCGCTAATGCCGCGCAAAGTATATCGAGAGAGCCCCTGGGAACTTAATTCTTTCCATTCGCTCCCGCCGTTAACGCTTGAATACGCGCGGCCCCGGCAGTAAACGTACAATTCGCCGCGTTCGGCAGCGGCGATAAGCGGCCGCCGGCTTTCTACCGATACCGCTTCCTCTTCCCGGTCAGCGTTATCCCCCTGTTCATCCTCCGGGCCGGAGCCGCAAACGAGTATGCGCTCCCAGCTATCTCCGCTATCCTGACTCTTGTAAATGCCGTTTTCCGCCGCCAAATAGACGACAGTCCCGGAAGTCCCGGCAACCAGGCCGTAAACAGGAACGGATGATAACTCTCCCTTTACCTTAGCCCAATGTCCGCCGTTATCTCTGCTGACCGCAAGGCCGCGTCCGGAGCCGGCAAGAACACGGCCGGGAACGCATAAAACGGAAAACGCCTCCTGCAGCCTGAACACCCTGCGCCAGCCCCGGCCGCCGTCGTTACTGTAATATATTCCCGCCGAAGAAGCGGCGAACAACGCTCCGGAAGAAGCCGAAAATGCCCGCACTTCTCCTTTTATTCCGTCAGTTCTTCCGTAATGCTCCCAGTTACTATCGTTGTCACTGCCGACCCAGACCGCATCTTTCCCGCCTACCAGGAAAGAATCCTCTTCCCCGAAAAAGGCGCATTGGGCGTCCTTTACGGAAATATTATCTTCCCCCTCGACCCGGGACAATACCGGGGGCAGTATCAATAACAACGGCAAACAGACAAAAACGATCATCAACAACGGCGGCCTTCCCATAAAAAACCCTCCTTCCCGTCCGCCCCGGCGCATACGCAGACCGGGGCCGGCGCCACGGCTAAGAAAACCGGAGCCTATGTTTGAGAACTTCTACCGGTTAATAGACGGGATAAAAGGGTAAAATCTAACTAAGAAATTTTTAAAAAGAAGGGGACTTCATTCCATTTCACGCAGTTCTTCGCGCAGATCGTAATAAGCGGAAAGATTTATTTCGCGCAAGATCGCCTGCGCCCTGCGCAGATATTCCCTGGCTTTTTGTTTCTGTTGGCGGGACCTGCAAATACGCGCCAGGTAACGGCAGGCCTCGGCCAGCTCGGGAACTGCGCCCGCCTCGGCGGCATTTGCTTCCGCCAGCAGGAAGGACCGCTCGGCGGCGGGATTGTCGCCGGTTTCCAGATAGAGTTCGCCGATCATATTGTAATCGCCGGCCATATTGGCGCGGTTGCCGTATTTAACATCCATTGCCAAGCCTTTATCGTAGAGCTCGCTTGCGCGGCGATAATCTTTTTCCAGGAAAAAGACCTCCCCCAGATTAAAATAGCAATCGCTGATCTCTTCCGCGGCCCCGAGGCGCTCGAAAAGACGCAGGCTTTTCAGGTAAAAACGTTTCGCCGCCGGATAATCGTCCTTATTCACGAAGACCAGGCCGAAATCGAAATAATCGCAGGCGAGATTATATCTGTGCCGGTAAACGGACTGATTCTCCCTGTTCAACTCCGAACTCTTCGTCAGCAATTCCAGGGCGGCCGGATAATTGCCGGCGTCGATCTGCCAGACCGCCATCCTGCGCAAAACGACGGCTTCATTGAGACGGTCCCCGTTTTCTTTCGCCAATGCCAGGGATTTATCGTAGAACTCGCGTGACCGCCCGCGTTCCCCCTGTAATTGATGGATCCAGCCGATGCCCGTGTAAGCCGAGGATAAGCCGCGCTTATAACCGTTGCGGATACAATATTCCGCCAGTTTATAATAACACTCTAACGCCTCTTTACGCCTGCCCGCGCGTTCATAAATCTCGCCCAGGAACTGATACGCGGCCACGCATTGCGGCGTCCTCGAGATGACGTCTCTGAACACTTCCGCGGCCGAAGCATACTTACCGCTGCGAAACATCCTGCGGCCTTTAAGCAGGAGTATATAATTACTCTGTTCTTCCTGTATAGAAGGGCCGAAGAGGAATACCGCGCCGGTCATTATCGCGGCGGCGGCGGCCTTCAGGCGGCCGGAGACTCTCCGGCGCAACCCCGCGGCCGCGCGCCGCGGATCATACAATATCGAGCCGGGCTGTCCGTAAAGCAGATACCTGCTCCAGGCGCAAGAGACGTTTTCCCTGCCCGACGAAATGGCTGTCCGGCTCAAACGCACGCTCTCCGCCACGGAAAGGCCGTCCGCCAGCCTCTTGTAGAACTCGGCCGCGAAATCCCTGCTGCGCGTATCTTCCACTGCCGCCAATGTCCCCAGATAATGCCTTGTGCCGTGGAAGAGGAAGGCAGCGATCAACGATGACTCTCCTTCAGGATACGCGCCCGCCATTAACGCGGAAAAACAGGCATTGGCGAACACGAAAGAAGGCAAAGCCGCCGATTCCCCGGCCTGTATAATATCTTCTGCGCCGAACACCCCGTCGTTCAATACCCAGCCGTCTTTACCGCCGCGCACGCAATGCCCTGCGAAATGAAGGATATCGTAACGGGAAAGCGCGGCGCGCAAGAAAAGTTTTCCTACAGGGTATGATTTAAAATCGACGCAGAACCCGGGCAGGCGCATAAGAAAATCTTTTATCCACAGCCCCTCCCTGTAAGCGGAAGGCAGTTTTCCGGCGGGATCGGCGATGATCAACACCCTTGCCGGGAACGAAGCCGCCCTTTCCCGGACGCAGGCTTCCGCCTTTCTCGAACGTAATATCCGCGAACAGGCGAACCTCCGGCAGAGAAAATCCCCTCCGTCATAAGCCATCTCCCAGGGAATACCGGCAAGACGTTCATCCAGCAGCAACAGGAGATCTCTGCGCCGGCATTTTAAAAGCATCTCCCTGACCGGGCGGGGAAAGGCCGATTCCCAGAGCAGTTGTCCGGCGGAGGAAAGCTCGAGGCAGACCTCCCTGTCGAAGGAGAAATCGCGGGAGGAGATGAAGGGAAAAATATCCGACAAGGAACGCAATTCAGCGGCTGGCAGGCGACAGCGCAGATGCCGCCTGACCGCCGAGCGGCTCATCTCGGTTTTATCGAAGACACCGAAAAAAACCTCATCCCTCTCGGAGGAAATCTCGACTGTCAGCAATACCGCCCCTTTTATCGCCGCCTGTGTTCAGTCCGTCCTAAGGACCAGCCTGGCCGCCGCCAGCCTTTCCCCCTTGAGATCCGAGACTTCCAGAAGATAATCGCCGGCGGGGATCCCGCCGAACACGGCGCGGCCTTCGAGCATAGCCTGCGATTCATTTTCCCTGCCGCGGCAGAATAATGCGGCCCTTAATCCTCCCTCAAGAACTGCACCGGCGGCCCTGACCTGCAGGGAGAACTTGCGGCTTTCCTGGCCGGAAACGGTAATTTCCAGCCTGATCTTTTTGAATTTACGGTAAAGCACGGCATTCCTTAGCCCCCGGTGCTGCGGCTTGACGCCGTCTCTCGGCAATCCTTCCACGGAGTATTCGCGCAATACGAATTCTCCCGCGGCGCGCAGAAAACGGAATATCCCGTCTTTCCAGGAAAACTCGGCCTCGGATGGAAGGTCTTCCGGATCGGGACAGACGTTTTTCAAATGCTGCAGAAAAGCCCCTTCCAACAACGGCGCGGAAGCTTCGTCATCCTCTAAGGCCGCGGCGGCGAGGATTTCCGCGCATCGGGGACAAGCCAGGATATGCTCTTTCAGATACGCCTCTTCTCTTGAACTAAGCAGTCCCCCGCAGAAACAGGCAAGTGTTTCTTCATCCGGATGCTCACCGGCCGCGGCGCCGCGCGAATCCTTCCAGCGCGCGTAAACTTTCTTTATAAATGCAACTTCATCCATACGCCTCTCCCGTCCGCTCAATCCGCGGCAAAGACATACCCTTTGCTGCGGAAACAATCCCGTAATTTACGGACCACTCTCGCCTTACGCATATCCACCGCGCCTCTGGAACTACGCAGCAGTTTTTGCAGATGTGTCAGGCGCAGGCCGCGGCCGATGTACAATTCAATGAAATATTTATCGTCCAGGCCGAGCCTGTCTATACAATTCTTTAGATGATCGAGCCTTTCGCTCTCCTGCGCGTAACCTGCGGCGTCAGCGACGGCATTGCCGGAGGATAATCCGCCTTTACAATGCTCTTCCACGGGATAAACCGGATGAGCGCTGCGCAGGCGGTCTATGCTGGCATTAAGCGCGACCTGGCGCAGCCAGCTCGCCAAAGTGCAGCCGTTCCTGGCCTGAAAAGTGCGTAATTTACGGAAGTTGTCCTTGACTAAAGAAACGAATATTTCCTGTAGGATATCCTGCGGATTCACATCAGGGGAAGGGAACGCCCCCCTGGCTTTCAAGGCGTTATGTATAGAACTGTAAATAAGCTGGGAATATTTCTCGACGAATTCGCTCCAGGCCGCCTTATCGCCTAAGGCGCAGCGCTGGATAAAATCCAGGTCATCCATACAGGCCGCTTTCCTATTTTGACTTGAATGCCCCTGTCCGGAAGTCGAGCGAAATGATGTAAGGTGTCTTAGACTGGGGTTCTCTGCCTCCCCTGGTGCACCTTTCGGCCACGCCTCTTTGGCCTTCGGAAGAAAGATAATAACGGAAATAATGCGTGGGCGCGCACTTATCGGGAGCGATAACGTCGAGCTCCTTTACCGACTGGGCGCAGTCGCCGGTGAACATACTGCGCGCCTGCTGGGCGTTGCGCAGCTGCCCCAGCACATAACGCGCCTCGGAAGCGCGCGATTTCTCTATGATATCCTTCAGGGCCGCAAAACCCATAACCAGCAGGGCCAGAATAATCACCAGAGTAATGAGCACTTCCAGGAAAGAAAAGCCGGATTTCATAATAATATTATTTTATTCCCTTATCGGGAAATGGCAAGCATAAAAAAAGGGGCGCTCCCTTTTTAAAGAAGCGCCCCCGCCGATTCTTTATTACTTTGCCGTTATTTGAAGAACGTATTCTTGATAATGAACGACGCGAATACAATGGAAACCATAGACATCAATTTGATCAGGATGTTCAGGCTCGGGCCGGAGGTATCCTTGAACGGATCGCCTACGGTATCGCCCACGACGCCGGCTTTGTGCGCCGGCGACCCTTTTCCGCCGTGATGTCCCTCTTCTATGTATTTTTTAGCGTTGTCCCAGGCGCCGCCGGAATTGGCCATCATTATCGCCAGCACGAACCCGGTCACGGTGGCGCCGGTCAATAACCCGACCACCGCCTCCACTCCCACGAAGATGCCGACCAGGATAGGCGCGGCGATCGCCAGCAATGACGCGGGCACCATTTCTTTCTGGGCGGCCGCAGTTGCGATACCCACGCAGCGCGCGTAATCGGGTTTAGCCTTGCCTTCCAACAACCCCACTATCTCCTTGAACTGCCTGCGCACCTCGACCACGATCTTGCCTGCGGCGCGGCCGACGGCCCGCATAGTCAACGCGCAGAAAAGGAACGGAAGCATCCCGCCCAGGAACAATCCGATCAACACGTTAGGATTCACCAAACTCAAAGAAAGCTCCTTGCCGGCAAGCGCGACCTGGTCGCGGTAAGCGGCGATCAAAGCCAGCGCCGTCAAAGCTGCGGAGCCGATGGCAAAACCTTTTCCGGTAGCTGCGGTGGTATTACCCAAAGCATCCAAAGCGTCGGTCCTTTTCCTTACTTCCGGAGGAAGATGCGACATCTCCGCGTTGCCTCCGGCGTTATCGGCCACGGGACCGTAAGCGTCGGTCGCCAGGGTAATGCCGAGCGTCGACAGCATACCGACCGCCGAGATACCGATGCCGTAAAGCCCCGCCCCGTAATTGGAAGCGCCGCCAGACAGGAAGAAACTCAACATAATCGCCAAACAAACTATTATTACGGGAACGGCGGTGGACATCATCCCTACCGCCATACCTCCGATGATCACGGTGGCCGGACCGGTCAAAGCCGAATCGGCTATGCTTTGGGTCGGCTTGAAGTTACTGGAAGTATAATATTCGGTGCAAAGCCCGATGATCACGCCGGCTACCAAACCCGCGAGCACCGAGTAATAAACACCGATATGTTCCATTCCCAGAGTATATTTAACAAGGAAGAAAGAAATGACCGCCACTATGAAAGAACTGGCGAACACTCCTTTTCTCAAAGCGGCCAGCAATACCCGCTGGTTCGCTTCTTCCCGGCTTTTAACGAAGAATGTCCCGATGATGGAAGCGATCACGCCTACGGCCGCCATAACCATCGGCACCGTAACTCCGGCAAGGCCGAGACCGGCCGCAACGCCCAAAGCCGATGTGGCCACGATTGAACCAACGTAAGACTCATAGAGATCGGCGCCCATACCGGCGACGTCTCCGACATTGTCCCCCACGTTATCGGCGATGACCGCCGGATTGCGCGGATCATCCTCCGGTATCCCCGCCTCAACCTTACCCACAAGGTCCGCCCCGACGTCTGCGGCCTTGGTGAAAATACCGCCTCCCACGCGCGCGAACAATGCCTGGGAACTCGCGCCCATACCGAAACACAACATCGTGGAAGTGATCGCGGTGATCTTATCCATGCCTCCGTGGATCGGATGCGTCCCGTAATACCAATTAAGGAAGTAATACCAGATACTCAAATCCAGCAAACCAAGACCGACCACGACCATCCCCATAACCGCTCCGCTGGAGAACGCCACTCTCAAGCCGGAATTAAGGCTCTTGCTGGCTGCCTGCGCCGTGCGGTTAGAAGCATTGGTGGCAACGGACATACCTATAAAACCGGAAAGTCCGGAAAAGAAACCGCCGGTCAGAAAAGCGAAAGGAACGAAGATCACCAGGTAATTCTTAAAAGCAAGGTATAACAATATCAAAGACACCACCAAAAAGAAGATCGCCACGCCTGTATACTGTCTCTTCAGATAAGCCCGGGCGCCTACCTTGACCGCCAGGGCAATCTCTTTCATCCGGTCATTTCCCTGATCCTGTTTCATTATGAAACAGGCCAGGTATGCGGCGAACGAAAGCGCCAATATCGACCCCACAGGTGCCAACCAAAGAAAATCAGAAAACATTTCTACCGCCTCCTTTTTCCCGTTGTGCAACAAAGCAAACCGCTCCCGGAACCAGTCTTTTCATCCGGTGAAAATTTAAGAAATAGAATAACACTTTCCATAGCGAGAGTCAATGAAAAAATAGGTTCTAGGTGCTGGGTTTTGGGTTCTGGAAAACAATAATAAATATTAACTCTATTCTAATTCTTAAACGATGAATCTACCAAATTGTTCTACAAATGAATACTCCCCGGACTAATCCTTCGACTTTGCTCAGGACAGGCGTCCGGGGTTTCTTTCCTGAATTATTATCCGCCACTAATGATTTGGCAAGACTTTGCCCGCCACTAAAGCATTGTCGGGCTCCGCCCGCCACTAATACGCTGGCGAGACTTCGCCCGCCATTAAAATACCGGCTACGGTTATGGTAACGAAGCCAGTATCGGTTTTCGGTTACGGTAACGTCAGAAAGCCGTAACCGTTACCGATAGACGAAACGTCCGCCACTGAAACATTGGCGAGACTAAAACAAGGGTATCGTGACCGTAACCGATAGACGATATTAATACTCGCCATTCGGGAATTCTGCGCTCCGATTAAAGTATTATAAAATCCGACAACCAAAATCAGGTCAAGTTCTCGTATTTTTCCAGAACCAAGAACCTAAAACCCAGAACCGGTCTTTACCGCTTTCTTCTCGCGGCATAGGTAAAGGCCAGAAAATAGCTATGCCAGACGGCGTCGGTAGAATGGAAACTATTTTCCCCGAAGAAGTCGTCCACGATCGCTTCGCGCATCCTGGTTAATTCTTTAAGACGGGGAAAACCTTTGCTTACTCCGATGGTCAAATCGGTCAATTCCAGGGCGCGTTCGGCCGCGCGGCGGGAATAATCCGGATTGCTACGGCTGCGCCAGTTTGCGGCACGTTCGATCTCGCTGCCTATATTCGCCATTTGTTCGGAAAAAGTCAATTTTTCCCAACGCCCGGAGGCAAGTTCTTTATGCTGATAAGTCATCGCCGTATTCTTTCCGCCACAACGGCAGCTATCAACTTACGTATTTCTTCATCATCCACGCCCCGGCTTTTATTGCCCTGGGAAGGACGAAGATTTATCATCGAGTCGTATTCAATAAAAGAATCCTCCGGGAGGTCCGGATAAAGATTGATGCCCCAGAGAGAACTTTGCCTTGAACCGTCATCCAACAAAACGGCTTCCAGGTCGGAATGCAATTCCGCGTCTACAGCGACCAGTCCGCGTTCAACGTCCACAACCGCTTTGACCAAGTTCCCGAACCCCGCTTCGGCCATCTGTTTTAATTCATCTACGGTTAAACCATCGGATATTATTTTCATAATAGCCATCCTTCGGTATATGCGCTTTAGCGTTTATATTATATCATTCCTTATCATCGCCCCAAGAGAAATATGGAGCCCCACGGCTTGACAGCCGCGGTACCTTTCAATGCCCTTCGGGGCACCTGCCTGAGACGGCAAGACAAGGAATCCCCCGAAGCAGAACAGCGCGATATTTCAAACGGTTTGAGTGCGAAATCCGCTCTTGCATTCAGCCACGGGTTGACACCCGTAGTTTCCTGCGCAGGGGGATGAAAAACGGGTTCTATGTTCTCGATTCTGGGTCCTAAAAGAGACCGTTTTAAATGATTTACGAGAACCTAAAAGCGGTTTTTGTTCTTCCCAAGACCTAACACCCAGCACCAGGTTTTTTATTGGCGGAAGAAATAGCAAGACGCTGTTGCTAACATACTATCTGACAATAAGTTCCACAACAATTCCAACACTTAGAAAAATCTGAAAGCCACGGTTGATAATAAACTGTGAATAAACAAATCTGAAATTCATATACTTTAATATGTATTTGTTGCGGAACTTAAACGCTGTCAATGAGATATCAACAGCGTCTTGCCATTTCTTTCCTCTATACGGATTTATTATGACCGCTGGACTTTTTCCCGGATGAACGGAAATGCTCAAACAAGAGTTGCAATCCTTTAAGGGTCAAGTCGGGCTCGATATGGTCGAAGACGCGGCTATAACGTCCGATCAAACCGATGTCCCCGCCGGTGCCGATAACGACCGCCTTGCCGCCGGTCTGTTTTTTGATCCCGGCGCAGATCTCGCCGCTCAATGCCGCCATACCGTGCACTACTCCGCTTAAAATACTTTCCTGCGTGTCGCGGCCAAGCAATCTACCCGGAGCGCGCAGTTTCACCTTCGGCAGAAGCGCGGTGCCGTCATACAAAGCGCGCAGCTGCATCCCCATCCCGGGAAGTATCAATCCGCCCAGGTATTCTTTGCGGCCGGAGAGCGCGTCAAAGGTGACCGCGGTCCCGTAATCCACGCTGATCAAAGGCGCGCCGAATAATTTCATACCGGCATAGACGTTGACCAAACGGTCCTGCCCGACTTCCTTAGGCCTTCTATAAAGATTCTTTAACGGGACCACCGTCCCTTTCTTCCCCACGATGACCGGTTTTAGAGGGGATACCAGGCGCAAACAGCGGCAGAAGGCAAGCGTTGCCGCCGGGACCACGCTGCAGATGATTATTCCCCGGGCGTCTTTTGCGCCTATACGGCGCAGCGCTCCGCGGCATTTCTCCGCGCAGACGGTGGGAATATTCACGCGCCGCAGCAGCCGCTCATCTTCAAAAACACCGGCCGTGATATTGGTATTGCCGATATCGAACGCCAAAAGCGGCTTTATAATGCTCATTTTTTCAGCCTCCCGATCTCTTTGAGTTTATCCCTGATGGCGGCGGCCTTCTCGAAATGCAGGTTGCGCGCGGCCAGTTCCATTTCATATTCCAGTTCCGAAACGTAACGGTTAAGCTCGTATTCCTCCTTGCCCAGCCCCGTCAATCCTTCCACGTAATCCTCGGCTTTATCGTAGATCTCGATGCCGTCTTTTATGGCCTTGTTCACGGAAACCGGGGTAATGCCGTGTTCCCGGTTGTATTCAAGCTGTATCTTGCGGCGGCGGTTGGATTCGGAGATCGCCTTGCGCATCGAATCGGTCAGCGTATCCGCGTACATAACCACGGTGCCGTTTATGTTACGCGCCGCCCTTCCGGAAACCTGTATCAACGAAGTAGCCGAACGCAGGAATCCCTCTTTGTCCGCGTCGAGGATCGCCACCAGGGAAACCTCGGGCAGGTCCAGCCCTTCCCGCAGCAGGTTGACCCCCACCACGCAATCGAACTCCTTTTTCCTCAAGCCTTTTAATATTTTGCTGCGCTCGAAGGTCTTGACCTCGGAGTGCAGGTATTTGACCCTTACTCCGCGTTCCTCCAGATATGAACTAAGGTCCTCGGCCATACGCTTGGTCAAAGTGGTGACCAGGGTCCTTTCTCCGCGTTCGGCGCGCTCCTTGATAAGCTTCAACAGGTCGTCGACCTGCCCTTCCACCGGCCTGATCTCCACCTGCGGGTCCACCAGTCCGGTCGGCCTGATGATCTGTTCCGCCACATTGCCCCTGCTTTGGCTGATCTCGTATTTCTCGGGGGTGGCGGAAACATAAACCGTCTGCCCGAGCAACTCCTCTATTTCCGGGAACTTCAACGGCCGGTTATCGAGGCAGGACGGCAGCCGGAAACCGTAATTTATCAGCACTTCTTTTCTGGCGCGGTCCCCTTCGTACATCCCGCGCAGCTGCGGCACGGTCACATGGGACTCGTCGATGACCGTCAGGAAGCCCGGCGGGAAATAATCTATCAGGCAGTACGGACGCGCCCCCGGAGGCCGGCCCGAGAGGTAACGCGAATAATTCTCTATCCCGTGGCAGTAGCCGGTCTCTTTGAGCATCTCCATATCGTAACGTGTGCGCGACTCCAGGCGCTGCGCCTCCAGGAGCTTATCGTTCTTCTTCAGCTCTGCGCACCTTTCGCGCATATCCGCGGTTATCGATTCCAGGGCCGGGGACATTCTTTCCTGCGAAACCAGGAAGTGTTTTGCCGGATATACCGCCGCTTTATCCAGGCCGGCGAGGATATTCCCGGAGACCGGGTCTATTTCGCTGATCCTTTCGATTTTATCTTCCGCGAACTCCACCCGCAGCGCCGTTTCCCTGTAAGCCGGATAGATCTCGACGGTATCTCCCCTGATCCTGAAACGGCCGCGCTTGAACTCGTAGTCGTTCCTTTCATATTGCACGGTCACCAGATCCATCGCCAGCTTGTCGCGGCCGCTTTCCGAGCCCTTTTCGATAAAGACCAAGGCGTCGCGGTAATCATCGGGGGAACCGAGGTTATAAATACAGGAAACTGAAGCCACGATGATCACGTCCCTGCGCGACATCAGGGAACTGGTGGCGGATAGCCGCAGGCGGTCCAGCCTGTCGTTAATGGAAGCGTCTTTTTCGATATAAGTGTCCGTGGACGGGATGTAAGCTTCCGGCTGGTAATAGTCGTAATAACTCACGAAGTATTCCACGGCATTCTGCGGGAAGAATTCCTTGAACTCCGAATACAACTGCGCCGCGAGCGTTTTATTGTGCGAGATGACCAGAGTGGGGATATTCAACGCGGCGATGACGTTGGCTAAAGTGAAGGTCTTCCCCGAACCGGTAACGCCCAGCAGTGTCTGGCGCGTATTGCCGGAAGAGATCGAACGGGTGAGTTTTTCCACCGCCTGCGGCTGGTCGCCGCAAGGCCGGTAGGAAGAAACCAGCTTAAATAACGACATCTTACCTGCCTTTGCCGGATGCCGGGATGAACTCCATACTGATATCCGCCGATTTAACGCTGTGGGTGAGCGCTCCGACGGAAATGATATCCGCCCCGGCGGCGGCGTAAGCGCGGATATTGGAAAGGGTGATACCGCCGGAAACCTCCAGCAGCGGCCGGCGCCCGGCAAGATCACGCAGGCGCACCGCTTTCCGTATCTCCCCGGGCTTCATATTATCCAGCATAATGATATCCGGTTTAAGCGCAAGCACCATCCTGAAATCCTGCAGGTTCTCCACTTCCACCTCGATCTTCATATGCCGCGGGGAAAACTTTTTTCTTACCGCAGAGATCGCGCTTGCCAGGCACTGCGTCCTCTCTCCCGCGGAACAGGCCGCCAGATGGTTATCCTTGACCAGCACCATCTCATCCAGGCTGCTGCGGTGGTTGTCCGCACCTCCGGAACGCACGGCGTATTTCTGCAATGCCCGCAGGCCGGGAAAAGTCTTGCGCGTATCCACGACCCTGACCGGATAAGGTTTAACCCTGTCTACATAAACGCGCGCCTGGGTGGCGATACCGGAAAGCATCCCGATGAAATTGATCGCCGTGCGCTCGGCGGTCAATAAAGAACGCGCCTTGCCGCTTATCCGCGCCAGTTCGGCGCCGCGGCCTACTTTCCCGCCTTCTTTCCGCAGCTGCTTAAAGACCACCTTCGCGTCCACCTGCCGGAAGACCTCGGCGGCGATCTCCAGCCCGCAGACCACCATATCCTGCCCGGCGATGATCACCGCTTCGGCGGAAGCGTTCCCGGGAACGAAGAAATCAGTGGTGATATCACCGCTGCCGATATCTTCTTTCAATGCCTGCGAAACTATCAGGCGATATGCTACTTCACTTTTGCAATTCTTCATATATGCCGCTGTACCTTTCCAGGGTCTCTTTAAGTTCCAGAAGCCTGGCCTTTTCCTTGTCCACTATTTCCTTAGGCGCTTTATCGACAAAATCCGCTTTGGAAAGCATCGCTTCCTTGCCGCGGATCGCCCCGGAAGTTTTCTCTATCTTTTCACGCAGTTTCTTCTTCTCGGCGGAAATATCCACGATCCCCTCAAGGAGCACGCTCACGTGCATACCGCCGGCCACCGACGCCACCGAAGAAGGCTGATGACGATACCCGATCTCTACCCGGAGCTCGGAGATCCTGGCCAGATGCCTGATCATCGCGGAAAGTCCCTTCACCGCTTTTTCCGCGGCTGCCGAAGAAACGGCCAGCACCACCGGCACTTCTTTCTGCGGAAGTATATCCAGTTCCTGGCGGATGTTGCGCACCCCGGCGATCACGGCAAAAATATCTTCCATAAAAGCCTCCGCCTTCCTGTCCTGCCGCAGCACGGCGTGTTCGGGCCAGGCGCGCGTCATTATCGAGTCCCCTTGATGGGGGAGCTTCTGCCAGATCTCCTCGCTGATAAAAGGCATAAACGGATGTATCGCGGCCAGGAAATTCTCCAGCACGCGCAGCATCACCGCCTGATTCTGCGGCTCTTTGATCTCCAGTTTGATGATCTCCAGGTACCAGTCGCAGTATTCCTTCCAGAAGAAACCGTAAAGCAGGTTGGCGGCTTCGTTGAAACGGAAGGCCCCGATGGCGGCATCGGCCTTTTTCAAGGTCACGGCCAGCCTGCTCAATATCCAGCGGTTCACTATGCTCAATTCCTTTTCCGAATGGATCCCGGCGGCGTCTTCGGCCCCGGTCTTGGCGTCAAGGTTCATCATCACGAAACGCGAGGCGTTCCAGATCTTGTTGGCGAAATTCCTGCCCTGTTCGAACCTTTCCTTCGAGAGATAAACATCCTGTCCCTGGGCGGTAATGGAGATCAGGCTGAAACGCAGGGCGTCGGTGCCGTACTGCGCGATGATCTCCAGCGGGTCGATGCTGTTGCCCAGAGATTTGGACATCTTCCTGCCGTCCTTATCCCTGACCGTGCCGTGAATGTAAACGTCTTTAAAGGGTATCTCTCCCATAAATTCGAACCCGGCCATTATCATCCGCGCCACCCAGAAAAAGATGATCTCCGAGGCGGTAGCCAGCGCGCTGGTCGGATAAAAATATTTCAACTCATTCTTTTTTTCTATGGACTGTTCTTGTCCAAACGGCCAGCCGAAAGTGGCGAACGGCCAAAGCCAGGAGGAAAACCAGGTATCCAGCACATCCTCATCCTGTCTCAACTCTGAATTACCGCAGACAGGGCATTTTTCCGGCCTGGTCCGGGATACGACAATCCCCGCCTCTTCAGATCTTTTTTTATCTATGGACCGTGGACTATCGACTATGGACTGTTCCTGCTGTTTAACGCAGCTATCGCAGTAATACACCGGCAGGCGGTGCCCCCACCAGATCTGCCTGGAGATACACCAATCCTGGATATTCTCCATCCAGTTCAGATAAACCTTGGTCCAGCGCTTCGGGTAAAACTTGATCCTGCCCTTTTTGACCGCCTCGATCGCCGGCCCTGATAAAGGCTTCATCTTCACGAACCACTGCTTTGAGAGATACGGTTCGATAATGGTATGGCAGCGGTAGCAATGCCCTGCGGAAAGTTTATGCGGCTCGATCTTCTCCAGCAGGCCTTTCTCCTTCAGATCCTCGATGATCACTTCCCTGGCCTCGAACCTGTCCATCCCGCTGTATTCCCCGGCCAGTTCATTCATTCTGGCGTCGGGATGCATCACATTGATGAACTCAAGATTATGCTTTCTGCCCATACGGTAATCGTTGGGATCGTGCGCCGGGGTGACCTTCACCGCTCCGGTGCCGAACTTGGCGTCCACCTCCGGGTCGGCGATGATCTTTATCTCTCTCTGCGTCAAAGGCAGAAGCAGGCTCCTGCCGATAAGTTTCTTGTAACGTCTGTCTTTGGGGTTGACCGCCACCGCCGTATCGCCGAGCATAGTTTCCGGTCGGGTAGTGGCGACGACCACGAATTCCGAAGGATCGTCTTTCAAAGGATATTTAAGATAATAAAGGCGGGCGTCCAGCTCATGGTGCGGCGCTTCCTCGTCGGCGAGCGCGGTCTGGCACCTGGGGCACCAGTTGATGATATATTCGCCGCGGTAAATAAGGCCTTTTTCGTAAAGGCGCACGAAGACCTCCGTCACGGCCTTGGAATATTCCTCATCCATAGTGAAGCGCGTGCGGGTCCAGTCGCAGGAAGCGCCCAGTTTCCGGAGCTGTTTGATGATCGTCGAACCGTATTGCTCCCTCCACTGCCAGACGCGCTCCAGGAACTTCTCGCGTCCCAGGTCCTGCCTGCGCAGGCCTTCCTTCATCAGCATCTTCTCCACCACATTCTGGGTGGCGATGCCGGCGTGGTCCGTGCCCGGCATCCAAAGGCTCGCCTTGCCCTTCATCCGCTGCTGCCGGATAAGGATATCCTGGATGGTATCGTTAAGGGCGTGGCCCATATGCAGGATGCCGGTAACGTTGGGAGGAGGGATGACCACGGTGAACGGCTGCTTCCCGGGGTCCGGCGAAGCGCCGAAATAACCTTTCTCTTCCCAGAATTTATACCACTTCTCCTCGGCGCCGGCCGGACTGTAATGAATGGGGATCTCGTTCATCTCGGTTTTATTGTTCTCTTTCATAAGCTGTCCTGAAAATGTATCAACCGCGGGAGGAACTGTCTTTAAGCAGTTTGTATTCCACGCTGTCCGATAACGCCTGCCAGGAGGCCTCGATGATGTTCTCCGAAACCCCGACGGTGTTCCAGGTATCGCCGGCGTCCTGCGATTGTATCAACACGCGCACTTTTGCGGCGGTGCCGTCTTTTTCGTTGAGCACGCGCACTTTGAAGTCGCTTAAATGCATCCGGGCCAGGTTGGGATAAAAATCCTTGAGCGCCTTGCGCAGGGCGTTGTCCAGCGCGTTCACCGGGCCGTCGCCTTCAGCCGCGGTATGTTCCCTGGAGCCTTTTACCTTGATCTTCACTATCGCCTCGGTGGTCACGCGGTTGTCCGGGTGACGCTCCACGACCACCCGGAAACCTTCCAGCTCGAAGAATTTCTCGTGTTTTCTTATCGCCCTCTGCAGCAACAGCTCGAAAGAAGCCTCCGCCGCCTCGAACTGATAACCTTTATTTTCCAGTTCCTGCACGAGTTTCAGTATTTTCTTGGTCTTGGGATCGTCCTTGGTCAGGTCGAGTTCAAGGTCGCGGGCGCGCAGCAGTATCCCGGTCTTTCCGCCCAATTCCGAAAGCAGCATCCTGCGCCGGTTGCCGACGAGCGCCGGATCGATATGTTCGTAAGTCACGCAATTCTTCATTATCGCGTTGATATGCACCCCGGCTTTATGCGCGAACGCCGAAGGCCCGCTGTAGGGCTGGTCGCCGCGGATCGCCATATTGCTGATCTCGCTGACAAAGTGCGACAGCCTGGTCAATCCTTTAAGTTTCTCTGGAGGCAGACAGCGCACGCCCATCTTCAACTGCAGGTTGGCGATGATCGGGATCAGGTCGGCGTTGCCGCAGCGCTCGCCGTAACCGTTGATCGTCCCCTGGACCATCCCCGCCCCGGCTTCCACCGCTGCAAGAGAATTCGCCACCGCCAGTCCGCTGTCGTTATGGCAATGAATGCCGATCTCTGTTTTCGCCAAAGGCAGGACTTCTTTTACTATGCGCGTTATTTCCGAAGTGAGCGTGCCGCCGTTGGTATCGCAAAGCACCAGCGCGGAGGCGCCGGCGTCGCGGGCGGTGAACAGGCATTTAACGGCGTAATCGCGGTTGGCCTTGTAAGCGTCGAAAAAATGTTCCGCGTCGTAGAAAACGGTCAGCCCTTTGGCCCGCAGGAAAGACACCGAATCCCTGATCATCTGCAGGTTCTCTTCCAAGGTGGTCTTCAACACGTCCCTGACGTGCAGGTCCCAGGTCTTCCCGAAAAGCGTGACGCAGGAAACCTTCGCCTTCAGGAACGCCTTCAGGTTGGCGTCCTGTGCGGCCTTGATACCCGGCCTCCTGGTCGAACCGAAAGCCACCAGTTCCGCGCAGGAGAGCCTGCGGCCGGCCATCTTCAGGAAGAATTCCATATCTTTCGGGTTGGAACCCGGCCAGCCGCCTTCGACATAATGTATCCCGGCCTTGTCCAGTTCCAGGGCAATGGCGATCTTATCGGAAACCGTGTAAGAAATGCCTTCCCCCTGGGAACCGTCACGCAGGGTGGTATCGTAGACAGCCACGCTGTTTTTCATAATTGACCCCTTATTTTTTCTTTCCCAGCCCGAACTTATCGTGCAGTATGCGCACCGCTTCCTCGGCGGATTTCTTCTTGATAATACAGGAAATACTGATATCCGAGGTGGAGATCATATCTATGTTGATCTTGTTGGCGGCGAGCGCGGCGAACATCATCGCGGCCACGCCGGGATGCGATTTCATACCCACGCCGACCACGGAGATGCGCGCGATATCGTCGTCCTGCAGCACTTCCCCGGCGCCGACCCCTGCGGCTGCCTCTTTGGCGAGTTTCACCGCCTTGGAAAGATCTGTCTTGCCGACAGTGAACGAAATGTCCGTCTTGCGCAGGTGGCTGACGTTCTGCACGATCATATCCACGTTCACGCATTTCTCCGCCATCAGATTGAATATCTTTGCCGCGATACCGGGCTGGTCCTGCAGGCCGCAGACCGTTACCTTGGCTTCATTCTTATTTAAAGTTATGCCGCTGACCATCAACTCTTCCATTTCTTTTACCTCCCTGATTATCATCGTGCCCGGCTTATCTGAAAAAGAAGACCGGACTTGTATAGGCACGTCGAATTTTTTGGCGACCTCGATGGATCTGGCCTGCATCACTTGTGCCCCGAGCGAAGCCATCTCCAGCATTTCGTCGTAAGTGATCGCGGACAGTTTCCTGGCCGAAGGCTCTATCCTGGGGTCGGTGGTGAATATCCCCTCCACATCCGTGTAGATCTCGCACTCGTCCGCCTTCAGTTCTTTCGCCAGCGCCACCGCCGTCAGGTCAGAACCTCCGCGGCCGAGCGTAGTGATGTCCTGCTCCGGGGTCGCTCCCTGGAACCCGGCGACGATCACGATCCTGCCTTTTTCCAGTTCGGCCTTGACCTTCGCGGGGTTGATCTTCAGGATACGCGCCCGGGTATGGCTGCGGTCGGTTATGATCCCCACCTGCAGCCCGGTCAGAGAGATCGCCTCGTAACCGAGTTTATGTATGGCCATCGCCAGGAGCGCCACCGATATCTGCTCTCCGGTGGAAAGCAGCATATCCATCTCGCGCTCCGAAGGTTCGCTGTTTATTTTTGCGGCCAATTCTATCAATTCATCGGTAGTATCGCCCAGAGCGGAAACCACCACCACCAGATTATCGCCTTTTTTCCTGTAAGAGGCCACGCGCTTGGCGACATTCTGTATTCTCTCCACATTGGCTACCGAAGAACCGCCGAATTTCTGCACTACCAAACGTCCGTTCATCTAAGCTTCCCCTCCGATTAAATCCCGTAATTTATGAAATACTTCATCAATTCATAACCCTTTTCGAAATTAACCCCGCTCTTCTGCGCCTCTTTCTCGCTGTAGGCGGAGGCGCCGCCGGCGGACACGCCCGCGCCGTACATCCCGAAACAAACCGGGTCGGCGGCGTGGCTGCGCAAGGCAACCGGAGTGGGATGATCGGGCATAACCAGTATGCGCAGGCCGGGATCTTTTTTAGCCGCGTCGAGGAACCGGCGCACCACGGCATGGTCGAAACGCTCGATGGCGGTTATTTTCTGGCGCAGGTCGCCGTTATGCCCGGCTTCGTCCGGGGCTTCCACGTGCACGAAAACAAAATCGTGTTTTTCCAGCGATTTTACTCCGGCCTCGGCCTTGCCTTCGTAATTAGTATCGTAATATCCGGTTGCGCCGGGCACGTCTATCACGTCCAGCCCGATTATGCGCCCCAGCCCTTTCAAAAGGTCGACCGCGGAAATAACGCTGCCGCTTATCCCGAACATATCGCTGAAACGCGGCATACGCGGTTTCCTGCCCTGCCCCCAGAGCCAGATCATATTTCCCGGGTTCTCTTTCAAATCTATGCGCACCTGGTTGATCTCGTGCCCCTCCAGCAGGCCGCGGGAATCGGTCATCAGCTTGATCAGATTCTGCGCACCGGGGCCTTTAGGCAGGTTACGCGAAATCTCGCCTCCGGCGATATCGTGCGGCGGCCGGCACTCCGTCTCGTGCAGCCCAAGCGAAACCCCGCCTGAAGCGAGCATCAGGTGCCGGTAACTGACGCCCGGATAAAACTTAAAGTTCCCTCCGCCCAGGCTGCGGTCGATGAATTTTATAAGCTGCTCCGCTTCTTTGGAACTGATATGCCCGGCGCTGTAATCTTCCAGGATATCTCCGGAGGCGGTGATCAGATTACAGCGGAAGGCGACATCCCCGTCTTTCATCTCAACGCCCAGGTTGGCCGCTTCCAGCGGGCCGCGTCCGACATAGAACTCCGCCGGGTTATAGCCCATTATGGACATATTCGCCACGTCCGAGCCGGCGGCCATTTTGTCGGGAATGGTCTTTGCCGTGCCGAGTATCCCTTCCCTGGCCAGAAGATCCATTGCCGGGGTATGCGCGGCTTCGATCGGAGTCTTACCCTCGAGTTCCTGTAAAGGATAATCCGCCATACCGTCGGCGACCAATACCGCGTATTTAAACTTTCCTTTTTCAGACGGCATCTTTAGACAACCCCTCCGCTATGCAGCGCACCAGGTGCACGGCCAGGTTTTTCTTGGAACAAAAAGGCCCGCTCAATTTACCGTCCTTGACGATATATGCTTCATACAGGTTATTGCGGATGGTATTGGCGACCACGATCTCCGCTCCGCAGCGTTCCGCCAGGATCATCGCTTCCCGGCGCAGTTCCTTGGCCCCGGCCTGCGGCTCGAATTTAAACCCCACCAGCATCAGGTCCGGATCCTGTTTCTTTATGGAATCGATGATCTTCGGCGTCGCCGCCAGCTTCAGGGAAAGATTCTTTTTACCGGAAGGGATCTTCTTGCGGTGCGCGTGCCGGGGCTGATAATCCGATACCGCCGCGGAATGGATCACCACGTCGTATTTGCGGCGCACCAGTTCGCGCGCCAGCTTCTCCTGCAGGTCGGAAAAAAACTTGAAAGGCTCGGTGTGTTTGCCGCTCCCGCCCGCTGATTCCAGGAGAGACGGGCCGAGCAGAACGCGCGCCGACGCCCCCCATTTCCTGACCTCTTCCGCCAGCAACAGCCCGGTTTCACCGGTAGCGGTATTGCTGATCACCCTCACGTCGTCGATCGGCACCCAGGTCGGGCCGGCGGTAATAAGCACTTTCTTATCTTTCAGAACATTGGCCTTACATTTCGCTTTGGCTTTCATCTATGATAAAACTCCTTTTGAAATCTTAAAAACCGGTTCTGGGTTTTGGTTTCTATGTTCTGGGAGAAACAAAAACCGGTTTTGCATCCTTAAAATGATTTATCATTTACGCTTTTACGAAAACCAAGAACCGAGCACCCAGAACCCGTTTCTAATTAAAACCCTATCTGCTCCAGTATCTCTTTCATCTCGGCGTTGACAGTCCTTGGCTTATCCACGCTTTTTATCGCCCTGTCCGGGTCCTTCAAGCCGTGCCCGGTCAGGATACAGACTATGCGGGATTTCTCCGCGCTCCCGGAGAAGAATCCCGAATCCGCCAGTTTCAGCAGTCCCGCTACCGAGGCGCAGGACGCCGGCTCGGCGAAAACCCCGTCCCTGGCCGCCAACAATTTATACGCTTCCAGTATCTCTTCATCGGAAACCATATCGATCAATCCGCCGGACTCGTCCCTGGCCTGCTCCGCCTGTTTCCAGCTGGCGGGATTGCCGATGCGGATGGCGGTGGCGATGGTTTCCGGGTTCTCCACGATCCTGCCCCTGACGATCGGCGCCGCCCCTTCAGCCTGGAACCCCAGAAGTTTCGGCAGAACGGTTATCTTACCTTCCTGCTTGTATTGCTTATAGCCTTTCCAGTAAGCGGTGATGTTGCCGGCATTGCCCACGGGCATCACCTGAAAATCCGGCGCGCTGCCGAAAGCGTCGCAGATCTCGAAACTCGCGGTCTTCTGACCTTCGATGCGGTAAGGATTCAGGGAATTCACCAGCGTTATCGGATACTTCTGCGCCGTCTCGCGCACTAAACGTAAAGCGTCGTCGAAATTACCGCGCACCTGCAGCACCAGCGCCCCGTGTATCAAGGCCTGGCTTAACTTTCCCATCGCGATATGCCCGTCGGGGATCAAAACCACGCATTTGATCCCGGCGCGCGCGGCGTAGGCGGCTGCGGAAGCGGAAGTATTGCCGGTGGAAGCGCAGATCACCGCGCGCGAGCCTTCTTCGCAGGCCTTGGATATCGCCATGGTCATCCCGCGGTCTTTAAAAGAACCCGTGGGATTCAACCCTTCGTATTTAAGATAAACTTCACAGCCTTTCCCGATCCTGGAGCTTAAATATTTGGAGAAAACCAGCGGCGTATTTCCCTCGTTGAGGGTGACGACCGGGGTGGCATCGCTGACCGGAAGGTATTGCCGGTATTTTTCTATCAGCCCTGCGTAAAGCATCGCGCTTATATCTCCTCTATGCGTATCGCCACCGCTTTTTCCTTGATCACGTCCAGCTTATCGATCACCGCCAGCGCCGAACGCAGTTTCTTCTCCAGCGCGTCGTGTATCACCATCACTATCGGCACCGCCTGCCCGCTGCGCGCCGATTTCTGGGTAACGGATTCGATGCTGATGCCGAATTTGGCGAATATCCCGGATATTTTAGCCAGCACGCCCGGCTTATCGTCGGCCATCACCCGGACGTAATAGCGGCTCTCTATCTCGTCTATGCTGCGCAGGCGCTTCACTCCCTCGTCGGGGGTGATATTCAACGTCGGCCTGAACATCCCGGCTTTAAGGTCCTGCGACAGGTCAACCAGGTCGGAGACCACGGCCGAGGCTGCTGACAACTGCCCGGCGCCGGGGCCGTAAAACAGCAGTTCGCCGGCCAGGTCGCTGGAGACGAAGATCGCGTTGAACACGCCGTCCACCGAAGCCAGAAGGTGTCCGGAACTGATCAATGTCGGATGCACCCGCACCTCCAGCGCGTCGCCCTCTTTCTTGGCTATCGCCAGCAGTTTTATCTCGAAACCGAGTTCCTTGGCGTAATTTATATCCTGCAGGGAAACCCTGGAGATCCCTTCCACGTAAACTTCCCCGATACGCGCCATCCTGCCGAAACACAGGTAAGTGAGGATCACCAGTTTATGAGCGGAATCCATCCCCTCGATATCGAGCGTAGGGTCTTTCTCCGCGAATCCGCGTTTCTGCGCTTCTTTGAGGGCGTCGGAAAAACTGCAGTTCTCCGAGGACATACGCGAAAGTATGAAATTGGTCGTGCCGTTGACGATGCCGAAGACCCCGGAAAAATTATTGGCCACCAGCCCTTCGCGCAGGGATTTTATGATGGGTATGCCCGCCCCCACGGAAGCCTCGAAATAAACGCTTTTTCCCCTGTCCTGCGCCAGGGCGAAGATGTCCGTGCCGTGATGCGCCAGCAGGGCTTTATTGGCGGTCACCACGTTCTTGCCTTTTTTAAGCGCCTCGGTAATGAACTCCCGCGCCGGGTTTATCCCGCCGATCAATTCCACTACGATATCTATCTGCGGATCGTCCAGGATATCCGCAACGTTATTGGTCAAAAGCGATTTATCGAGCGAAATGCCGCGCTTGGCGGAAATGTCCTTATCGCAGACTTTCTTCAGCACCATTTCCATACCGGTCTTCTCGCGCAATATCGCCTTCTTATCGCGAAGGATCTTGACCACACCGGCGCCCACATTGCCGAAACCTATTAAACCTATGTTTATCTTCCTGGCACTCATCTGACCGACCTCGCTTTTTTGCCTATTTCTTTTCGTTTTTAAGATGATACTCCACAGTGCCGCCGATGACCCTGCGGTGGTTGTCGTCTATCGCGGAAAATTGTATGCGGGTATCGTAGATCATATCCTTGCTGATCTCCTTGGATTCCACCACTTTGCCCATCAAAAGTATGGGGTGCGAGTCGAAAGGCAGGCGTATTTCCAAAGCCAGGTTGGTGCCGGGATCGAAAGAACGGTTGGTGGTCAAAAGCATCCCGCCCAGGCTAAGGTTCTTCGTCTGGGAAATATCCACGTTGTTCGCCTCTTCGAAAACCCTGTAAGAGACCACAAAACGCCCGCCTGCCCTGGGATATTTACGCTTCTCTTCTCCGTTGAATTGCGCCATATCGCCCTCCCGTAAAATCGTTTTTTAGGAACACTGTTACATAAATTTCCGATAGTCGAGAATCGAAATTAGATCCCTGCACTACTCTCTTCGTCCTTCGACTACGCTCAGGACACACACCTGAACTAAATGAATATGTTCGTTCGAATGCAGGGCAAGCGTCCGCCTGCGGCGGGCTCTGTGCGCTGCGTATATAAAGAATTAATGTATCAGCGCACTCGGAACAGGTTACGCCTTACGCCTGCAAAATATTGTCCAAACGGCCGCGCGCGGCCTGTTTTTCCGGCATTATCCGCAGTTTATATACTACACAAACTTATATTATATATATTTTCGATAATTATGTAAACAGAAACTTCTTTTTTGCCGTTCCGGCATTTTTGGAAAGCGCGAAAGAGGACAAACCGTTAACCGGCTTACTCTTTCTTCATTTGGCGGGTCATCAGGTCTTTTACCGCTTTTACCGGGGATTTATCTTTATAGAGGACACGGTAAACTTCCCCGCAGATCGGCATATCGACTTTGTAGCGCAGGCTCAACCCGTGGGCGGATTCGGCGGTAGGCACGCCTTCGGCGATCATCAACCCCATCTTGCGCCTGATCTCATCGAGGCCCCTGCCCATACCGATCTGTTCTCCGACGGACCTGTTCCGGCTGTCGCGGCTGATACAGGTGGTGACCAGGTCGCCGAGCCCGCTGATGCCGCTGAAGGTCCTGGCCTTCGCCGACATCGCTTTCCCCAGCCTGGCCATTTCCGCCAGCCCGCGCGAAAGCAGCGCCGCCTTGGTATTGGAGCCGAACCCGAGCCCGTCGGAAATACCGCAGGCGATGGCGATCACGTTCTTAAGACTGCCTCCTAACTCCACGCCGATGACGTCGTCGTTGCCGTAGATCCGGAAGCTCTCGCTCATAAATAAAGCCTGCAGTCCCTCCCTGACCTCTTTCCCGGAGGAGGCGATCACCGCGGTCGTGGGAATGCCGAACGCCACTTCCCTGGCGATGGTCGGCCCGGAAAGCACCGCGATCCTGATCCTGCCCAGTTCTTCGGCGATGACTTCGGACATCCTTTTCAACGAACCGCCCTCGATCCCCTTGACCACGCTAAGATAATCGGCGCCGGCGGGCAAAGAGCAGTCTTTCATCCTGCGCAGCACGCCGCGCAGGTACTGCGAAGGCACGGCCAGCACGATAGTATCGCTCCCCGAACAGGCCTCGTTCAAGTCGGAAGTTATGGAAATTTTCTGCGGTATTTTAAAACCGGGAAGGAATTTCTTGTTCTCGCGGTGCTTATTCAGGTAAGAAGCGTATTCCGGAAAGGCGCTCCAGATGCAGACATCCACGTCCTTGCGCGACAAGAGAATGGCGAGGGTAGTGCCCCAGCCGCCGTCCCCTATAAAAGCGATCTTTGTTCTTTTCATAATTTACGCCTGCTGCGGAGGAAGCACGATCTTCGGGATCAAGGCATGCCCTTCTTCCCTGGTCAGGAACCTTAAACCCACCTTATGCAGGCCGTTCTCGTCGTCGCCCTCCATCCTGACCACGCAGCCGATTATCCCGCCCTGATACATAAAACACCTTTTCTCCATATCCTGGCAGAAGTCAAGCGTGTCTTTATCGAAAGAGAGCCAAAGGATATCGTCCATCTGGACGTCGTCTTTGATGCGGCAGAAAATACCGCTCTGGCTGACGTCGGCGGTATAACCTTCCAGCAATTTATTGATCGTCTCGCGCTTGCAGATTTTATACGCCAGCGGAGTCACATACTCGACCCTCGAGAATTCCCTTCGTTCTTTGCCGCCGATGTTGTCCGTCATATAGTCCTCTATTTTATCTCCAGTCCGGTTTTGTTGGTCCGGAGTTTTGCCAGGTCCCAGCTGTATTCGTATAAATGCAGCCCTTTGCTGACCGCGATGATCTCACCGTCATCGACGCCGATCTCTTCGGCCATATACTGCTTTACCAATTCCAGGCCGCCGATGTTCGAAGGGAAACCTCCCCAGAGGTCCCAGGAGCGGAAATAAAGAATGAAGTGCAGTTTCCCGTAACGCACGCGGGTATCGATCAGGCGCAGGCACGGCGGGTCGTTGAGCTTTATGTCCGACGGCATCCCGATCTCCATCACCGCCTGGTTGGTTCCCGGGCCTTTTTCCTTGTATATCCGGATGACTTCCTCTATCTGATTGACCTCCAGCGGTATCTCTTTATACATCCCGCTACCTTCCTGCTTCACCTTTACCCGGGGCGCGACAAGCCGCTCGCCATACGTGTAATCTTCCGTCTCCGTCTTGGCTCCGGTTAGCAGATAGCCCAGGTATCCCTGCACGTAATCCATATCGGTGGGCGCGGGGATATTCATCCCTTCGGGAATAAGCGGAATGATCTGATGGGAAGGCTTCTTGATCTTGATGACCGCGAAATCGAATTCCAGCCGCCGCTGCCCCTCGTAACTGCCCCTGGTGATCGTATAAACGTGCCCCTTATCCAGGATCTTGGACAGACACTGGAACCAGGCATCGTCCACGTCGAAGGCATCGATAAAAACAGGTTCCAGGAATTCTCTTTCCGGCATAGGCTGCGGCAAAAAAGGTAAATCGAAACCAGTTATTTAAAGTATTTATTAGTGAGTATCAAGTATTGAGTAATATTTAATATCTTTGCCCTAAACAGTTTTTTGAACTGTGGCCTGTGGACTATTTTTGTTTTTCCCAGAACCTAGGACCCAACACCCAGAACCCATTTTTAAAAGAACTTGTATAAAATCCAGAGCGAGAGAAGGGAATCGAACCCTCATATATAGCTTGTCCCGCCTCCGCAAAGCTCCGCGGGATTTCGCTATATAAAAGCTTCCTGTGCTCAAGAAGGCTATTGTTCTCTTCTCAATTTATCTCTAAGCATCAGAAGGCTTGTCCCGCATACCTCATTCTTTTTCCTTGCGGGATCTCCTTCAGCTAAATTTTCAGAGCGAGAGAAGGGAATCGAACCCTCATATATAGCTTGTCCCGCCTCCCCTATCTTTTGTTACGCGGGATCCCGCTCTTCGAGCGGGAGAAGGCTATTGTTCTCTTCTCAATTTATCTCTAAGCATCAGAAGGCTTATCCCGCATACTTATTCCTTTTTCTTGCGGGATTTCCTTCAGCTTAATTTCCAGAGCGAGAGAAGGGAATCGAACCCTCATATATAGCTTGTCCCGCCTCCCCTATCTTTTGTTACGCGGGATCCCGCTCTTCGAGCGGGAGAAGGCTATTGTTCTCTTCTCAATTTATCTCTAAGCATCAGAAGGCTTATCCCGCATACTTATTCCTTTTTCTTGCGGGATTTCCTTCAGCTTAATTTCCAGAGCGAGAGAAGGGAATCGAACCCTCATATATAGCTTGGAAGGCTATTGTTCTACCACTGAACTACTCTCGCGTAAACGCATCAATCTGTAAAACTATCCTGCTTCATTATATCTAATTTCGCAGGATTTCATTCTGTATTTTTTTGTTGAATTCAAATGGGCAGAGTAGGATTCGAACCTACGTAGCACGAGTGCAACAGATTTACAGTCTGTCCCCTTTAGCCACTTGGGTATCTGCCCGCGTTGTGCGCTGCTAAATTAATATAACAGCGCACAGAGCAATCGAGAATCGAAATTTGAAAGTTGAGCAAAATCGAGATTGCGGTCTAATCTCTAATTTCGATTTTCAAGCTTAAAAAAGAACGCGTCTTTCGTGTATCTCCCTAGAACCTAAAACCCAGAACCCGTTTTTATAAATCGGGGCGACAGGACTTGAACCTGTGACCTCGTGCGCTGTCAAATTAGTATAACAGCGCACAGAGCAATCGAGAATCGAAATTTGAAAGTTGAGCAAAATCGAGATTGCGGTCTAATCTCTAATTTCGATTTTCAAGCTTAAAAAAGAACGCGTCTTTCGTGTATCTCCCTAGAACCTAAAACCCAGAACCCGTTTTTATAAATCGGGGCGACAGGACTTGAACCTGTGACCTCTTGAACCCCATTCAAGCGCTCTAGCCAAGCTGAGCCACGCCCCGTAATCTTTTATCTAGGAATGGCTCGCCAATGTTTCAGTGGCGGCCCACGCCCCGTAAAATCCAAAATTCGGCAAAATGAAGCTCCCTGGGCTAAAGCCCAGGGTTTCTTTGTTACTTAAGCGGAATTCCTCCGAAGCAGTCCCCCTCTTTGCGCAACGATACATTCCCGTTCATCCTGCGGCGCATTCAGCCCCAAGCTTAAAAGCCTAGGGTTTTCTGCGTAGGAGAATAAAGCTAAAAAACAACAAATCTACGTTGAGTTTAATAAATATACCAGAACTTTTTAAGGGTGTAAAGAAAGATTTTCGGGATTGGTTTTCGGGATTGGAGAATAAGACTTAACTCTTCATAATAATATTGGGTTTCTTTAACTGATATTTATTGATATATTCATTCAAATTAGCGATTGCGTCTTTTTCTGTGTCAAATCGCGATGGACTTACTATTGCATCAAAGTTTCCAGCCGCAAACTCATCCGTATTATTTATTTCAGTACTTTTTCTACAATATATCCATTGATATCTATTTGTATTATTAATACGATGTAAGATTACATCACCCTCTTCCATCAAACCATTCTTCATTAATTTCTCCTTTTTGATAGTAGGACATTAACATTCAACTGGCAAGATCAAACCCCAGGAAACAACTACTGTAATGTTTATAGTTATGGCATTTACAATGAGTTACATAATGATTATTCGCCGGGTGATTCCAAGTGTTTCTCGATTCTGTTAAGAAACTTTAATCACAGGGGGAGTCCGATAGTCATTAGGGTCTATACAGGAATCATAGGTTTTTCGATCTATTTTGATCCAATCAGTCTTATTGATTCCTCTACTATTCCTCAAGGTAGGACTAACAGGAAAAGCGGAGGCGACTTTAATCCAACGATTCTGCTCACCCGAAATTATTCTTACCTCATCCGCTACCTCACTGAGATCCTGGTCCTGACTAAAGATAACCGCGACATCATATGATTTTTCATGCGCCAGTCTAATTACATCAAGAGCTATACGGACGTCAATTCCTTTTTCTCTTCCCACTAGAAAACTATGCGTTATCCCATTAGGCAGTTTTACTTTTTCGTTACTGTAACGCAAGGGCCTTGAGAATATTTTAACGCCGGATTGTCCTACAGCCGTTAATTTATTCACCCAGAAATTATTCCAAAAAGCGTCATCATGAAAATCCGGGATCCCGGTATAAAAGTGAACCTCTTTTACTTTCCACCCTTGATTCTGGCATACCGTTTCGGATAAAGCCTTAATATCGTAATTAGGATAGTGGTATCCAAAAGCATCTTTGATAGTCCGATACAAATTCTGTCCATCAATAAAAACAATCGCATTTTTGACTTGAGGTACAATAGGTATCATTTTTATCTCCTAGAAATAAATAACCCCGCCCGAACCCTTACGGGAATCAAGCGGGGAGCAAGTAATTTATTTTATCACTATCATTCACGCTGTCAACTCTTTTTCTGATATAAATATACCACATTTTCATATCAGTTACCAGAGGGAATCGTAATAAACTGATGCTATACGTCCTTGTTGTCTTATCCTGCTTCGTTTCTTTTCCTAGAACCTAAAACCCAGCACCCAGAACCCGTCTTTAAAGGAAAAAGCCGGCGAGAGGAATTGAACCCCCGACCCGCTGTTTACAAAACAGCTGGCCGGGTTATTTACATTATCGTCGCTGTTTAAAAATCAGGTTGATATATCGACGACAGACAACCTTTAAAACAGTCCAGTGCTATCCAGCCAAAACCATTAAACTCCGGTGTGAGTTGTTACAATTTTGTGACAATGGATCCGAGCCTTATAAGTATACCACTTCCCCTCATCCCCGCAAGCACTTTTCCCCGGACTCCACCTCACCACTCCCCACACCGCCAACCCCGCGTATACTAGGAATATCGCTCCCTGCTGGTAGCTGTGTAGTACCCAGAGGTTATACACACACCAGCAACCGTTAGTCACGATCCAGATGACAAAACACCAGCGGTTCCGTTGGATATTAAGGACTGTGCCGGTAATACTAAATAACGCCAAGATCCATAACAATATAGTCATAGAAGAATAAGGGGAAGAGCGGCGGTCAACAGGCGCGCCGTACGCCCTCGCGCCGCTCTTTTTGGGGGAGATTATTGGTGTTTTACTGCCGTCAAGATATCCTTTGCTTGCTGTGTGATTTTGAAATTGGGCAGTTTCCCGGCTATCCTGTCAATGATAATGCCGGCAACCCAGCGAGTAAAACAATTGAGCTTGATGTACCCTTTGGATTCAAGCAGCGCGACACCTTTCAGGACCAGTTGCTTGCGCTCATTTTTATCGATCTCTCCGTCCTGCGCCATCTGTTCGGCTTCCGCGATCAACGGGGTTACAATAGGCGAGATCTTGGCCCATTTATCCACCCCCCAGGCTAAGATGACCCGGATCCTGGCTATTACGGCCGCCACGCCGGCGATTATCGCCCATATCTTTGTCATACTTCCTCCCGGGTCAGTTGAATTTGATCTCTGCTTTTACATATCCGCCGCCAAACCCAAATTTTGGCTTCTGTGGATTGGTCAGGAATTTCTCGACATACGCCGCCGCCGGGTATATAGTAATCTCGATCTTGTTTAATAGTGGAAATTTCAGCGGCAGATAATCCCCCAGGGTGCCCATCTTCCGGCCCAACGCAAGCGCGCCGTCCTGTAAAACTTTCGAATCATCGTAGGCAAACCCAGCGTCTACCGTCCACCCGGCGTAAACAGCTTTCAGCCATTTCGGCCAACTGGAAACCTGGTCGACGTCTGTCTTGATCACCTCAAAGGCGGTGAACTGCTTAACGGCGCTTGTAGACGGGATTAATAACACGGCCTGCTTGGTAGTTATGCTTATCCCCGCGCCGCTATCCTCTGCAAAACTCACCCCGACAAACCCGAACAAAACGATCAATACCCCCATAAAAAACTTTTTCATTTCTCCCTCCTGGTTAAGTTTATTGATGTACTATCCAACCGCGATCTTTTTCTTCACCTCCTCTTTAGTCCCTCCCGAAACAATCATCGTACCCCGCTATCCAGTTGCCGCAGTGGATGCAATACATATCGGCTCCGACGTGCAGCATCTCGTTCCATTTGTGTATCAACCTGTTCTTGCCGTCCGGGCGCCGGCAAGCCGCGCTGTTGCACTCGAGATACGTTTTATCAACGTGTCTCCACATTATCACCCCGACATTTTTGCGGCGATCAAAGACAAAGTCTGGCAAATAGAATTCTGTGATTCCGCCATATCCTTGTGTTCTTCGCGCTGGAACCTGTGAGCCTCCGTCGTGTTGTTGTGGAATTCCCGCGCTTGCGCGGTATGATCCTCGATGGCCTTGGTGAACCTCTCAATAGTGGTCAGGAAAACCGCGCGTTCTTCTTTGGCTTGCTCCAATATTTCTTTTTGCTGTTTTAGAATATAGAGTACAACGACAAAACATAGAGCCATAAAGCCAACCCCAAAGCCCAGGTCTTTGACGCTGTTGATCAAACCGCTGTTGGCTATGGTTTCCATTTTATCCTCTCTTTTTAAAGTTCTGCGTCCGCCACCCAGGCGAATTGTGTGTTCGTCGACGATGCAATCGCGTGAGTAAAGAGTATGCCCCTCCTGGTGCCGATTTTCGTATCCACTGTTCCGTTGCTACTCCAACTCCCGGCATAATAGTCGCATTTGTTTGCGTTTCCAGCACTGTCGTACAACGTTATGGCCGGAGTTTTAACCTTCATCCTTTTGAAAGGTACATTTACTTCACAGGTTCCCGTGGGATTGGCAAAAATTTCCTGGTTGCCATCATATCTGGTATAAGATCCGGGAACAGTCCCAAGCATAAAACTTTTTTCCAAATAATTTTGGCAATCCCCCATCTCGGCATCAAACCTTTTATACTCAATTTCGGATGTTTTAGAACCGTGCTCTAATTGCATCTCGGTAAACTCAAAATTTTTAGTAGTTATTGCTCCGCACTCAACCTTAATTTCTATCTCGATTCCGGTTGAGCAGTCACCCATCGCAATATTTTCATACTTTATCGTCGTGGCCGTAGCCGTGGCGACGACAATCGCCCCGCTATTTGAAATATTTGTTACGGCCGCAAAGTTATCTGCCGAATTTGCCTTACGAACGTAGATTGTGTAATTAACATTACTGCCAACGTCGTGGTAGACCTTAGCCTGGAATGACGCATTTTGGTTCTTTAGCCACATCGCATCCTGGGCCGTTATGCGGTGGCGCAGGTATAAAACACCCGTTCCGGTAAGCGTTACTCCGGAAAACTTAAATCCGTAACCGGTCCGGCCGCAGTTAGCAGATGACGTCTGTGCCAGAGTGCCGGCGGATACTGCCGTACCGGTAGCCATGCCGGCAAACCTATCCGGCCCGAAACCGTACGCATCTTTAATAAGGGTGTATGCATTCACGCGCTGGTTGACGATCCCGGAACCGTTGATAATGAGATTTTTACGTCCCATGCCGACAATCTGAGCGTTTGCCCAACGGTTTGTCGACGACCCGGCATCGCGCGTATCATCGCTATCCGGATTCATGTTTGCATTAATCGCCACCGAAGCTAAGTTGTCCAGTGCCGTACTCGCCCCGCCGGCAGCGGAAGACGGGTTAAGTAATTCCCAGCGCGTATCCGCCGAATTGTATTCTAGGAGACAAACCGCCCCCGCGCCCGGGATATCCCCTGCGACCAACGCTACACCGCCTTTTTTGACTATCGTATGCGCTGTTAACCCATCCGGGGCGAACGTCGGAGTCGTGGTCGCATTGGCTCCACTGGCCACAAAGGCCACCATCGTTAAATCAGTGAGCGCCACATCTGGAGTGTAATCCGCGGTAATTGCATCAGCGGTGCCGGCCGCGGCTGCGATTGGGATACCTCCTTGGATAGCGATGTTACCGGAACCCAAAAGTGAAGCCGAGTTTAGGGTTTTTATACTCGTCCCGCTAACCAGGACTGTTTGATAGAGCGTATCAAAATACGCCTTCAGCGTCGCCTTGATGTTCGCCCAGGTAGACTTCTTCGTCGTCGGAGTCCCGGAGTTGTCCACTACCGGGATTATGTCGGCGTCTAGCGGTGTGGGCAGATCTACTAATTCGGATATTTTCTTATCGGGCATTTTTAGTTCTCCTTTTCGTAGCAGATCTGTAGATAATAAGGCAACCGTCTATATTCCTGCTTATTGATTTTATCCTTTAAGTCGTAGAACTCTCCGGCACGCGGCTGGTAAAAAGCATTCTCCTGCTTGATATAATACTCGTCAGGATCAAAAGGATTATTTCCCAAAGAAGCACAACCGGCCAGAAGGGCCGCAAAGATGAAACTACGCGCAAATAAATTTCTCATTTCACACCTCACAGACTACCAGTTTTATCGTCGGATTATATCCGGTATTAGTGCCGCTTGGGGCTCCTGGAATCACAAGAACGGCAAAGGGAAACCATCCAACCCTTACCGAGGTTGAACTTAACTTTTTGATCCCAATCCTGCAGAGCATAAAAGTCCACATTCCGGGCTGAGTTTCCACGGCATTGGTAACCCAAAAACCGCAGTCGGTTAATATATAGTATGGATCGCTGTCTCCGTTATGTGTTATATCGCTGTAAGGAAACGAATTATACGAAGGAGCGCTCAAGTTGACGCTGTTGACTGATTTAATCTTGAAAAAACTATTGTAAGAGTGAAACACGATATTTCCGGATGAATCTTTCACTCGTAAACCGTATCCGGAAGGATTGGTAACCATCTGCCTATAGCATCGCCAATCGATCACATCCGAGGTGTTATAGTCAACCTGCATATTGAAAGAACTGTAAGCCGATCCAGACTGTACATAGTCGGTTATGCAGGCAAATCGCGAAGTCCCCGGCCGGAAAAGTATCAGCGGGATCCGCGCATCGTCTGTGATGTCGATATTAGTTACCCCGGGGCTTACACGGTTATTTGTTATAGTCACTCCCGTGGCTCCTTCGATGTACCCCATGTTCCGATAATCCCCATCGATCTGGATATCTCCGTTACTATTTCTTACCTTCAGCCCGTAACCCATATCAGGTGTACAAAAATAGAAATACTATTGATTGATTGGATGAGTACCGCGTCCCGCTTTGTGCTGCCCAGCTTACAGTAATGCCGCTTCTGGTAAACTGATGCGCGACATAAGTCCAGTTGACCATGTTGACCATAACGCTTATCTCGACCGATGAAAGCCCCGAGATATCAGATAAAACAGCGCTGTCCGATGCTCCGGCCGACACTAAGTTTCCGTATCGAAACCTCGAGATCTGGTTTGTTATATCCAGGATGATATTCCCGAGGGCATCTCTTAACCTTATTCCGTATCCCATTAGCTCAACTTCCCCAGTTCAACTCTTAAAACGGGAGGATTTGAGTTATCATAAACGTTGATTACCTCATTGGCGCCGTCTATAAAGACCTTTCCGGCCGTACCGATGTTCACCGTACCGGTAAAGTCTCCGGAAGTGGCCGTTATCGATCCCTTGACGTCAAAAGTGCCGGCGGATTTATCCCACTTGGCACCTTTGCCTCCGGCATAGTCTCCGATGATCACATCTCCGGCGTCCGCGCCGGTAAGTAGCGCCTGCAAAACTATATTTCCGGCCGCGTCATACCCCAGTAAGGAATTAGGCGTCAAAACTATTCTGGATCCTGTGGCGGCGGTCTGGATGGTGAAGCCAGTCAATGTCCCGACGTTTATCTTCTCGGCGTCCAGCCCGAGTATCTTCGCGGAAGTGATAATAGCGTCCTTTATCTGGGCCGATAGCGTGATGATCTCCCCTGCGATAAGCTTACGCGCGCTTATCATCGCGTCGCCTATCTCAGCCTCTGTAAGAGGCGTAAAATCCACTGTCTCGGCAGAAGAAAACTCCCCGGGTCCGTACGCGTCAACACCCCGGACTTTATAATATGCCCTGTCCTTAATAACGAATTCGTCTCCGGCATCCGGAGTGCCATCCGGCCAGGCGTCTACGGTTACTTCTCCTGTTTCATCGTCAAAATCCGTGATAGTGGCTTGCTGGCCCTTAAGGTCTCCGCTGGTTTGTGCGATTATGTCTCCGATAACAGAGCCCTTACCGATTAATTCCGCATCGATAAGCCCGGAGGAGCTTACGCTGTCGGCTGTTACGTCCACAGGGGAGTTTCCCTGCAGAGTGGCGGATCTTCCCGGGGTTTTGGTATCGAGGAATTCCTCACCCGCCCAAAGTCCGGTATGCGATTTATACACCTCGTAAAAGCTAAGGTCAGAATCTCCGACATCCAGCCACTCCAGCTTGGCGAACCCGAACCACTGCGTTGAAGCAATGAGGGGGGCCGCGGGAGCCGAGTTAACCGGTGTTATGGCTACAGCGTTGGCAGAATAATTCCCGCTCGTGTCAAATGCTTTGATGTAGTAAGTTCCCGGAGCCCTGGACGCAGGCGCGGGGATTGTAAACGTGGTGGAGAAACCTTTATATATCAAAGGATCTGTAGACGACTGCTCAGCTATCAAGTTGTCCCCGGATTCCGTGATCAGCTGATCTCCGTCTTCTGTCGTCAAATATATTGCTTCGGTGACATCGCCCAATCCCCAATTTCTGTCGGCCTGCCGTATCTCGTAGCCGGCGAAGTCTGATTCGGCATTCTTATCCCAGCGCATCACCAGTTCTTTGAGGAACGTATAGGCGAAGCCGGTAACGTCTGCCGGAGGAGTTAACTTCCCGAGCAAAGTTATTGTGTCCTGCGGGCTGCCGGCGATATCATTCTCCCTGCCGTCAAGGCCCACCGAAACGGCTGCAACCGTGTACTCTATTCCAATCTTTATCTTCGTCGAGATAACAAACTCCGTTCCGGAGGTTTCCCCGGCATATATCCAGCTGATGCCTCCATTATCGGAATAATAAATCTTTGCCTTCTTGTAGGTATTAAATACGTAGGTCGACAAATTCGGCTTGCTGAAAGAAACCTCTATCGCGTTTTCAATTGTGCCGTCGGTTTTGGTGACCACCGTCTCGCCGAGCGTCAAATCCGTAACGTCCGGAAAGTCGGTGCTTAATGAAGACACTTTCTTTTCAGATATGACTACCGCCGTATCATCGTAGATGTTCTCGTTGTATTCCGGGACTTCAAACTCAATCTCTCCGTTACGGTTTCTGTTTATCCCCATAATACGGCCGGGCTTGACTAGTTTATCAACCTCTCCAAAAGAATAGACGTCATAGGCTATCGGAGTCTTTGAAAACGCCGTACTGACGTTGACTTCGGTATAACTCCCGGCTGCATCTGTGATTGTCCCTTCTTCGTATCCTCCCTTGGCAAAGTCAACCCGGATGGCGTAGCTTTTGCCTGATTCTATGATTACCGTACGGTCGAGCTTTACTTTTGTCCGGGATATCACGGCCCAATATGCCGTGTTGGTAGGATCTATGCCGGTGCAGGCCTGTAATGCTTTATACTCCAGGGTGTCTGTCCAGGTTACTGCATCATTTGCAGCATAGTCGGCGTCAGCGTCATAATCCCCTTTATAGACAAAATCTGCCTTTACAGTGCCGCCAAATCCCCATTGCGGCACATCATGCGCTATATCGATCACTTCTCCGCACTGTCGGATCATCGATCCCAGGGCAGAGCGGAATTTAATGGTTTCGGAAATATATTTCAAGGCCAGGAAATAATCCCTGCCATACCTTCTGGCATACGACTCTTTCACCCCGTAAAAGCGCACCGTTACCGAGTTAAGCGGCTTATTGGCGATCAGCGCGGCATTATCGACGTATGCCTGGACAGTTTGGGTGGTGTAATTTCTGTTCTCGTCGTCGAACTGGACATTAACCACGTTTGGAACATCACGCCGGGATCCCCAGGATTCGGAGAAGCTTTTTTCTATGATATTCCCCGGGGTAAACAACTGCACAGGGGTCTCCGGTTTCTCGATTACGGTCTTGACCTGCCCCTTATCGGAGTAAAACGGGTACGCCCGGAATATCGTGCACAACTGCATAATCAGATCGAGCGCTTTCTGCTGGCTGTCGATAACAATGTCCATGCGAAAACGCTTCTGGTATCCGCCGGCGCCATCGGATACTTTCTCCTCGCAATATTGAGATTGCTCAATCAGTAAATCGATATCGTTATCCGCTGGGGTGATATAGTGTCCGGCGCCGAATAATCTGTTGGTCTGCAGGTCATAGTTACACCATACGGGGTTAGCGGAATATGCGGTTATAAAGGTTTCCCCGTCCCAGGTAAGCGCGGTATCGTCGGAGAATAATTTATAGCACTCATCATCCGGATCCCAGTAATAGTCATCCCAAGGCACGTCCACCGCCCCGTTCATAACCTTTGGGGTCATTATTTTGCGCCCCTTGACCAGCAATTCATAATCCGGGAAGGCTCCGGACAACTGCTCAAGAGCCAAAGAATCTACAGCCGCAAGCGCAACCCTGGGGAAGATCTGCTCATCCTCGCAACTGATCTCGTCTATACGCTCAAACCAAAGTTCGCCGGTTGTGATTGGATAGTTCAAATCCGAGGGATCTGCCGACGTCCGGGTAATGCGGATATCATACTGGCCGGCAGTAAGGCCATCTTTTCGGTAAATGCTCTTAAAGCTATTCCTGGTCCTCTTGCTTATGGTTGTGGATCCGAGGTCCGTCCATGAGCCGGCAGAATGCAACTTGTACTCCACTTTATAGGTTATATCCCAGGAAAGTATATTCCCTTGCTCGTCCTGTTGAGATAACCCGGGTATACTAAGATGGATTTCAAAAGCCTCGACGTCGTTTCCATCCGTCGTATATGTGTATGCGTTATTCTGGGTTAGCTGGACATTTACGGAAATAAGATTGTGGCTGTCGTGAAAGTTAGGGATTACCGTTTGATTGAGAGTGCCCAACCTGGTGGTTAAAGACCAACCGGAGTAATTGGCTGCGGTGTTGCGGTTGATCCTGCGCATGGTGACGCTTTCAAGTTCACCCCAGCCTATACCCAAAAGCGTATGTAGCCAGCTATTATCCCCGTCGGTAGACACATATTCATTAAGGACGTTACCGCCAACAACCCTTTCTCCGTAAATTACGGGTATCGGTCGGCCGACATCGGCAGTGGTGCGCACTCCGTCCCAGGCATAACTAGGGCCTTCGTCCAGTCCCTCTCCGGAAGTGTTAAAAGTAGAGAGTTTAGGGGTTTTAGCTGCAAACGCGGAATAGATTGAATAAACCATCATACCCACTGTGGCCACGTTGAAAGCCACGATCGCCATTTGCTGCAATAAATTCATCGCCGCAAACTCGGTGGCGCCGGGTATATATTCTATCCTCGGAGAGATTACAATTTCGTCGCCGATGGTTAAGTGTTTGCTTAAGTTCTGCGCTTCGTGCCCGCAGACAGAAATCCGCATATCCTTAAAATCAAAGCCCGACTTTTTAAGATATCTACGGATTGTCCAGTCGCGGTTATAAGGGAATGATTTTAATACCCTGCCTTCGTCGGCAAGGATATTAGGGACAAAGCGGATGGTGATATCGCGCTTTTTATAAGGAGCGCAGCGCTTATCTTTTGTAATGGTAGAACCCATTAAGTCTCCTCTGAAATGTCTCTTCGCTATAGCGGTTTATGCTCGCTCCGGATTTGAATATATGGAAGAATTTGCCGTTGCCGAGGAGTACTCCACCGTGATCGGCTATACCTTTTTTGTTCTGGAATAAAATAATATCGAACCGCGCCGGTTTTATAACTGGGTCAAAGAATTTATAATAATTCTCAATAAAAAGACTCTTCCCTCCCTTCGTCGCCCAATTCTGGTCATACTCAATATTAAAATCCGGCAGCGTGATGCCCAGGAAATCCCGGTAGAAGATCATGATCCCACCGCCGCAGTCCGCGCCGTCGTATCCGCGGCCCTTGTGCAGATAGGGAATGGCCATTATCTTCTTGAGGAACACATCCAGTTCTTTAGACATATCCTCTTCTCCCGGGGATCCCTCGTGCGCCTAAAAACCTCCGGCTGTTTCCCAACGCCTGGCATCTTTGCCAAGTGCGATTACATTCAGTCTCCGCTCCCGTGTACCCGCACTCTTCCCCCCGGCCCAGGGCCCTGATGGCCGGGCAGGCGAACTCCCACTGGCAATAATCCCTTAACCACAATATCGATGGCAGCATCAAATTGAGGATGTCGTATTTACTCATCAGGGTGAAAACCACATCTGAAACATTAGACGTGTAGCTGTCTATATAATTTGAGAACTCAATGTAAGCGTCCGGATCGTCGAGTAAATCGGCGTCTACCATCTTTATCGATACTTTTTTCCCTCTCAAATCATAGTTCTGCAAATAGTATTCAATCAGCCGGGAAACATTAGACAACTGCACCTTCGTGCTGTCGATTTCGCCTTTGGTGTTCTCGGTTATCTGGTCGTGAGTAATCGGGAACTTCTCATAGGTAATCCCGTCGAATACCACGTCCTGACTATAAGCGGTGAAGCATTTATTTGTTCCGTTGCCTATATAATCAAAGATGGTGTAAAGGAAAATGGGCTTCTTCTGCCTGCCTCTTAACTTTTCTTTAAAAGAATCGTTTGTATCTAATGGCATTTTAGAATATCCTCTTCAATGAAAACTCCACCCGGAACGTTCCGCTTTCGTATGTTTCTTTCCAGCTCCCTTTCACGAATCTCACGGGATACTCGGTATTGTCGAACGGATATAATATGGTGAATGAAGTCAACGCCCCGAGCTTGCTTCGAAAGAAAGTTATATAATCCTGAAGCTTGGCGTAAGTAAGATTAGGGCTTTTGATGGTAAAACCGATGAGTTCATCGGGGGTGATAAGCCTTACTTCATCGCTTTTGTTGTCGAATACCGACTCCTCGACGTTGAAATCGCGCTGGCCTTCTATTGATTCTCTCTTTGGGGCCCAATCCGCCATTATTTTCTCCTTATGGTCCTGCGGGATGATCCATTGCGCAAAGCATTAATATCTATCGTATTCACGATGACTCCTTTACCTTCCTGCCCGGACATTGCCGTGGCTATTGCTTCGGGAGTTATGTGATTAGCGATGGCAACTTCAATCGTTCCGCTTTTATTGGCGTCGTATTTGGGAGTAACTTTTTCGCCTTCGTGCAGCCGGTAATTCCCGGTGTATTGAATCGCATCCGTTCCTTCCGCGTAACTACCTAAACTTAAACCGGCCGTATTGAATGAACTTCCCGCAATATTGGAACTACCGACTGATGCTGCGCCGAAATTGAATACAGTGCCTATTCCTGCTATGATTTTTGCAGTGATAATTTGTGCTATAACATCCGCTAAAATCTTCAATATAAAATTACCAAACTCCACGAAAAAATCTCTCGAACCGTTGAAATAATCTCTTACATTCATCAAGAATCCGCTGATTGATGATTGCATCCCCGAAGCCACCTGTTGGACTATGTTCTCGGCCATAGCGCCCCAATTCTGCAGATCAGCCGTGGTCTTAGCCCAAGCATCGTTCCAGCCCTGAACAAATGTCTTTGGAGCTTCCTGCCAATTCTTAACGCCGACTTCTTGACTGCCTAAGTTTTTAAATAGATCCCCCCAAGATTGCATTTGCGTTTTCATGTCATCTAATCCCCTGGAGGCATTACTCTGGCCGGTCACTAGGGTATCCCAGACGTTTTTACCGGCATCGCCAACACGCCTTAGAGAATCATTCGCTAATTGAGCATATTGTTCTGATAATTTCTTGCATCCGGGAATAATCGCCAGGGTAGCGGCCGCTATCGAATCGGTTACGAATAAAACTGAATTCAACCCAGCCCAGGCTACGTCGCAAAGAATCGAAATCGTATTCATGACGATATCGCCTACTGCTTTCCATTTCAACATGGCGAATACTATGCCTGCGATAGCGACATAGATAAGTGCTAATGCAGGGTTGACAGCTGCAAAAGCCAAAAACACACCAGTAAGTTTTACTACAGAACCTATCAACATTATTATTTTCAACGCAATCATGCTTATTGTTCCGCCCAGAGTGAGGAATACTCCTGTCATTAAAGCCGTCCTCAATATATTTTCCCTGAGTGTAGGAGAAAGCGTATTCCACCTGTTCACCAAATCAGCAATGACGTTCCCAAATTGATGCATTACGGGAAGCAGGCTCTCCGCGACAGACACTCTCAACCCGATAAAAGCATTATTCATTTTCTCTAATTCTGTGCGTACAGGATTAGAATATTTCTCTGCACTTTTAAAAGCCGCAATTATAGGGGCCGTGATAGCCGCGCCCAGAAAAGTCATGTTGGAAGCCGCGCGCGTGAGCTGGCGCGTGGTTGTGATAATATTTTGACCGAGTTGTTCTATTCGCCTGGAAGCACTTACAGCCGAAGTCTGGAATCCTGACGTGTCTAAAACAAGACGACCAACGATACTACCCGCGTCAAACAAATTTCACCTCCATCTTACCCCCGACCTGCTTTTCTAAGTTCGCTCCAACTTTCTTCCACTATCTTTTCCTCTCCAAACTCTAATTTAGCTATTTGGCTCTGTAGTCCCGTCATTGCTTCTTGATAATCGTTATCCTGCGCCTGCGCTAATCTTGCGGCTTGGATAGCCTTCATCTGGCCTTGTATCGATTTTTTCTGAGCCTCTCTGAACCAAAAAGCTAAATCCCTAACGTCGAGATTCAGGAGTTCAGAATAGCTGAACCCTGGGAAGGCAGAAGCAATTACGACTAAAGTTTTGCCTCTGCCGGCGAAGGGTTTTTTACTGTATCGAGCCCTTTGGTTATCTCGCTCATGATGAACCCGAGGACTTTACCGATCATGCGCAGATCTGCCCCTTTAAACTCTTCTGCGGGGACTCCGAGCAATACAGCTAACTGCTTGATAGGCGTATCCATAGGTATCTGATCTTTAGGCGTATCCTTAGGCGCGAGTTTGTTAACCTCATCCAAGATATCCGTAGTTACTTTTTCGACCCTGTATTCCTTGTCTCCCAAGATTCCGGCCTCAATGACAATTGGCTCGGAAAGTTGCTTGACTTCTTCTTTTTTCAATGTTGCCATACCCACACCTGCCTTTCAGTAATTACTAATCGGTATATGCTTTCTTACGCACCCATCTTCCAGATTAAACCGGAAACAGGGTCGGGAAATCCTTTGAATACCGTCTTGTATATTCTCTGGCTTTCGGCATCGAAGATCACTTCGAAATCCACCTTCGGATATGCCTTTGGAATCTGCAGCCAGTCCGCCGAGTTGGTAGATGCGACGTTATTTACGATAGGCTTTAATATTAACAGCCCGGCGTTGTCGTACATCGAAACCCCCACCCGGTTGTTCACGTTAAGCTTGGTACCGGTATAGGATGATCCTCCGATCACCGCGGCTAACTTCGCCAAGGTAGAACGAGTTAACGGAACTTCAACCTCGCAAGCAGAAGCTCCGATTTTGATCTCATCGACGTTGGTAACGCCTTTCTGATCCTCGTTCACCGGTTTGCTTTCTTCGGTGTATTTGAATTTCACCCCGCCCTTGGTCGATCCCAAATCCACGCTGTTGAATGTTATTGAACACGGTCCTAGATCCCTAACCATTTTGCTCCTCCTTGGTTATGCGTTTTTAATACGCACGATGTAATTTGTACTGATATTAAAAAGCCCCTGTTCGTCCTGTCCCAAACTCTGAGGGACCGTTATCGCCTCCGCAGTATTTATGTAATACGTCCCTGCATCGATCACGGGAAGCGTAATGCCCGAAATACCATGCAGACAAGCGAATACCTTTACAGCGTTTGCCCTGGCTGTCCAGTAATCCCGCGCCCTCGATAATACCTGAATGGCAACGTCAGCTTTGTCGATAAGGTCGAAATCCGGAGACCCACCCGATTCGCGGATAATAACGATATCTTCTCCCGCGGAAGAAGGAGCGAAGCCCGCGAATAAGTTGGTGTCGATCGTAAAACCGGTGGTGCTATTCTTTATATACTGCGTGAGTTGCTTGATCATTCCCCGCCCTCTTTTATTGTGTTGGCCACAACTAGCAAGTAATGACTCCTTTTGCTGATCATCTTGCTTTCGAGATACTTCGGCCCGGAAGAAGGTTCGCTGAATTGAAAATCTATCCCTTCGTGCATCTTGGCCGCATACGGAACCGCGAAACCGATCAAGCCAACGTAATTTTCTATATTGATGCTTTCGCTATGCGAAGTGTTTGCCTTCCCGGATTTAGCTTTCGGCAAACCTTCCCCTGTAGCTAAAAGTTTATTTTGCACAAATATGCTGGCTGATCCGCGTAACCAACCTTCCTTAAGTGGCACCGTCGGAACTTCCATTACGCAATCGTTCATCATATCGAGCATCGCTCGGCCAATACCTTTCCCTATGAGTCCCGGGATGGCCACTTTTAAGATAAGTTTCATTTTTTTATCGAAGTCCGATGAGTCGAAATGGATAGATTGGTTAATGTTCATGTTTACGCCAGATAGATTAATATAAACCGCTTGGTAAAATCTTTCTTTTCCTCGATGCTAAGGATCGAATAAGTCTTAGTACCATAAACCACCAGGTCTTTATGATTTATAGTCATCACCGGGATCATGACATTCGCGCTCGATACTACTTGTTCGCCGGCCGTGTTGCGGACCAACTTAGTCTTAAACTCAAAGCGCCCCTTAATAGGTACATTGGTCGGAGTAGCCGTTCCCCAGGTCCCGTATACTATTGTCTGTATGGTTATGTCGTCTGTCATATACGCGTTCAGCATCAGATCTCCTATGCGGAAAGCATTAGTTCTTCAAACCTTGCAAAACTATCTACTTTAATACTCGGCGCGTTACTGAGTTTTATTATGGCGTCGAGTTGTCCCCTGCTTTCGATATTTTCTTTGGTGACTGGAATCACTACGCATTTGCAATTCGGATGCAAAGGCGGCATCTCCTTCAGCTGCGGAAAACTCTTGTCGGTGCCGCTTATCGAATACACCCGGCCGGCGAACTGCGCGCAGTATTCGCAGATCTCCGAGTGACTGTCCCACTCCACCAGGTCGACACCATAGCGCAGTGCCGTATTTATCGTTCCTCGGGAAGTAGCCTCGCGCGTGCGTGTACGTGCAAGTAGTTCAGCGTACTTGTCCGGACGATAATCACGGCCATTGATCGAAATGAACTGCTCATTCTCCATTTTGGCGCGTAAAGATTTAAGGATGTTGTCAGATACCGCGCGCCTGGTGTCCCCGGAGATCATACCTTCGGCGATCGTCTTTGATATCTGCGCATCCTGAAGGATCCCTTGTTGTGTCTGCCGTATAAATCGATTAAATACGCGGCCGATACTCTCATTCGCTGAAATTAAATCTACTGCCACGCTATCTACCATAACGGAGATTGCGGCAGTATGAATCTTAGCGTCATAATTTACGAACCTGGTTACATCCAAAGTCTTCAATTTATCAGCCGCAAAGTCTATGCCGCGGTTATAAGACACCGGGATCGCTTTCTTTGACCAGGCGTATGCTTCTTTATTCAATCCGGCAACGATACCTTTTACTTCCTGGAGAAGTACCTCTGAGCGTTGCCTATTGAACTCCGTGATGCTTAAGGACCCTAATTTCTTAATAAGTTTTGCCTGGGCGTCACGGTATACCGCACGCAGTTGATCGATATATGTGCGCAAATACAATTCTTGCTGTTGGCTATTTAATTCTCTAAGTGCCATCGGATAGTCCTCTCCAGCCCTTCAACAAAGCTTACTTTTCCGGTCCACCGTAACTCTTTACTGATCTTCGTAATATCAGCGTGCGTCTTCTGGATATCCCCAATCCTTTTATCTTGATAACAAGGAGCGATATCCTTGCCCATGATCCGGCTTATATGCGCATGCAGATCATTAATCGATTTCGGGAAACCGTCGGCTACGTTGAATACCCCGCCGGATCCATGCATTAAAGCCTGGACATTTGCCTCAACGACGTTTTCAACATAAGTAAAATCCCGTTCCTGTGAACCATCCCCGAAAATAGTTACCGGCAGATCGTTTTTAAGTTGTCTGATAAATTTCGGGATGACTGCAGAATACTCGTCGTCAGCCGGCTGGTTTTCTCCAAAGACATTAAAATATCTTAAACATACGATCGGCATAGCATCGCTTGAATACACTCCGGCGATGTGTTCCATCCCCAACTTGCTGGCCGCATAAGGTGATGCCGGCACAAGCCTCGCATCTTCCTTCTCCGGAAAAACGGTTTGTTCTCCGTAGACCGAACTGGATGACGCTAATACGATCTTTTTCACGCCTGCCTGTTGCGCTTTTAGTACCATATCCAGCGTATCGATAACATTTACCTTGAAATAATCAGTAGGGTTTAAGAATGATTTAGGCACACTTTTGAGAGCGGCTTGATGCAGAATGCAATCTACCCCTTTAAGCATCTCTGCGTCGATTGACCGGATATCCCGGATATGTATCCCAACTCTGTCGCCAAATGACGATAAATTATCTATTTTACCGGTCGACAGGTTGTCGATAACCATAACCTCATGGCAATCGTTTACCAGGCGCTTAACGACATGAAAACCGATAAATCCGCATCCGCCAGTGACTAAGATCTTCATATTAAGGACGCCTCACTTCCTAAAACTTCTTTAGCGCAATTATTGTAATATGGCGCGCGCAGAGATCCCTTAATGTGATAGATCTTTGCATTGTTGGCTTCCGAAAAATAGAAGAAGTTATATTCGTCGCAGGAACGAATCATCACCTTGGCGAAGCCGCAATCCACCAACTCGTTGTATTTATCAAAAAGCGTATGCTCGATAAGCGTTTTATTAAGCGCATCCTGATCAGCCCGGCTGCCCGGGATGTTAGATATCCATTTCTTAATGAAATTCCTGCTTGCCTGGTTATTCCTGAACGCCATTACGCCGGCGTTGAGATACCCATCATAGATATTACGTAACCCGGATCCTCTGCGCAGCGTCACCGCTATATCAGCATCGCCCAAGATATCATCAAGTCGTGCCTTAACAATGCAGTCAATATCCAACCAGATGATATCGTCCTTGGTATCATCTAGAGCCTTCAGGATTAAGTGCGGTTTGAAGAAGCAGGCCGTCTGATAATCGCCTTTGTTTTTAAATTCTTCGATAGGGTCATCTTTAAGCGGATAAATAACAAAGCTGCCATCGTAATATCCGCCATATCCTAATTTAAAAACGCTCTTTCTCAAGTTATCCGCCATCACCTGATAATCCCGGCCGACTTTATTAAACAGCGCACTAATTATTCTCATACAGGCTCGCTTTCATGACAGGGGCCTTTGACCAGGTCCAGCATCCGTATTTGTCGTAGACCGCTTTGCACCGGTTATATAGATCAAGATCGATGTCACAGTCCTGGATTTTATTACCCTGGGGCGCCGGCGCGCATTTAAGCCATCCGGCATCGATACAAATATCCGTAGTTAATAATGGCATTCCACTGGCCAAGGCGATCTGATTAACCAGAATATGATCCATGTGACCATACTCTCCCCAGACGTTATGAGTAAATACCAGTCCTTCGCGCAGGTGCGGTGTTATCTCATTTTGGAATTTAATCAACTCTCCAGCCCGGGCATCCATCTTGTAAAATTCGCTGTTGTGATTAAAACACACCATTTCAATTCCGAACATATCGCAGATTTCTATTAGCGCCTTCTTACGGTCCTTGCACCATGCGCGCGCGGGATTATTTGCATCCGATGAACAGCAGATGATCTTCTTTGCCCGCGGCAGAACCGGCCAGCCAAAGATCACTTCATCGTCACAATGTGCCACGAGCATCGTGATATCTCTCATTCGACCCTCCGCTCGTAATTCCTGCGCACGCCTTCTCTGTCCAGTCCTACATGCGTTTCTTTACCTAAGCAATCCGGAATCTTCTCCCGGGGACTGTGAATAATGGATCCGCCACCAAGCGGAGCGATATCCGATTTAGCCGGAATATACCTTCCAGTGAAGCCGTTCCACTTGCGGGCCACGTCAAATTGGGCCAAATCGCCCCAAAGCGTGAATTTAGACAGCCAATTCTCCCAAATACCTGCAGGATCCTTGTATTCCGCGTACACGCGCGCTACAAAGGACGGATTGTAACGAACGATGATATCCGCCAGCCTGGACCGATTGCCCTCAAAATAGAGTTTCCAGGATCCTTTTTGGCATAGGATATCGAAACTCTCCACCGCTCTGATCAGAAAAGCGATAAAACTCCACTGGCCAACAGCCTTTTCGGCGAATATGCCTCTAAAATCCTTTTCAACGGTCACATCAGCGTGCATGATATATATTTCGTCGTAACCCAGATCCGCGAAATGCTTGGTTATCTGCAGACGCGCCAAGACTTCGCAGGCATGCCACTCAGCTGAATCTTCCAGGGTAAGAAACTTATGCCGGCCGATATCTACATACTGAAAGCCCTGGATCCTGGCATATTCTTCTATAGCCGGCTGCTTACCGATCGCAACTCCACCATAAGTTACCAAAGCGATCGGAACCGATGGCCCGTAGACCGCGCGTAGGCTTTTCACGCAGCGCTTTACGTCTTCAAGCCGTTCATCGATCGCCAAGATTACATTAAGAAACATTCGATTTCTCCAATAAGAAAACCGCATTGCCTTTTCTATCTGTTTCCCGGGTCCAGTTATCTTTAATGCCTATTAAGTGATAAGTTGCGTGCTTAATCGACCATCCGTTTTTAATAAATGCGTCTGTCCACCATCTCTCATTTTCCGCAATGATATGCGTAACGTCCTTGTGATATTCCGGTATCCTGTATTTACCAAAATCACCCAGCGGAACTACGCACATGAGAAGTGGCGCCGCCATTTTGATTGCCTGTAGAGTATTGTCCAGCTGCTCCGGAGTACAATGCTCCAGGACGTCTTTGGCGAAAGCGTGGGTATAATCCTTGCCCACCCAATTAACTAACTCGCCACAATACCAGCACCCCTTAGGCGCATGCGCGAGAGCGTATTTACTGATATCGCAACCGTCCGCGGTGATCTCAAGTTCCCGCAGGGCCCGAACCAGAAAACCTTTGGCGCATCCGACATCGAGAATTTTGCTCTTGCTATCAAGTCTCAAGGCATCTACGATCGCCAAGGCTTCCCGGAAACTGCGTTGCGGCTGCCAGTGGTAATTCTCATACCAACTCTTTCCGGAAGACCGGCCGCGCTCAAAGTATTCGGCGTCAAATACTGCGCCGTTCGGGAAATCAGACAAAGTCTGCATCTTCGACCTTTGTTAGCAATCCGTGGATCAAGTCGTTGTTTTCTTTTCCGCAATTACAAAATACGCATTTGAAACCAAGATCATGAGCTGGGTTATTGTTCAGCCATCCTTCCAATCCGGATACATGACATAACCGGAAAGCGTTATTGATCTTCCCGACAGATCCAGGAACCAGCATTACCGAAGGACACGGCAAAAAATATCCCCGCCAATCGATCGCCGCGCGGATCCATGCCATATAACATCCTTTAGGCGCGCCTTGAGGCTTTTCTGCAAAGAATAAAGGTTCGCCAAGTGCCTCAACCATCTCTTTAATACACTCATTATTTTTACTGGGTTGTGGAGCCGCTACGCGTACCACGATATCATTTGCCTTTGCAAAACCGTATAGTCGCGGAAGTTCAAAAGTATCCGTGGCCATATAAGACGCGCTTATCCGGGTTAAAGACGCTATCCCTTCCCAATCGATCTTGCGCGCATGATCGATTGATTGTATGCTTACCCGCAGCCAGGATAATCTATTCAAAACAGAATCCGGGATTATATCCAGCGCCAAACCGTTAGTGATCAAAGATATCTTCAAACCAAGATCATGGACAAGTTCTACGCCTGCACTGAAATGTTCCCAAAGTAACGGTTCTCCCCCTCCGGCGAATTCGATTGCCCTGGTACCATACTTAGCAAGCACTTCGACCGCATTCTTAAAATCTCCCCAGGAAAGATCTAAAGCCGGCTGTTCATCCCTGCAGCAGCAATACGCGCAGGATAACTGACACCTTACCGTTGGCCAGATCGATACATGGATAGGCGCCACAATCTTACTTGACTGCATTTTTTGCAGATGATCAAGATGCTGGATCAACTTAAGCACTCCCGGCTGATATTGCTCTTTGATCATTTAACCACCCACCAATCGGCACCTATGGCGTGCAATTGCAAACCTTTTTCCTGTGCGAACTCATTAACCGCTTTCATCAACCCCAGATATCCGATATCGCCTTTATGGCTGCCCATAGCGTAATCGTGGCCGCCAAGAACTCCGCCCGGGCGGACCTTAGGAAACCAGGCCGCGATATCTTTCTTGACCTGGTCATAACTGTGGATCGAATCGATATAAACAAAATCGACGCTATCGTTTTCAAACTGCTGCGCCGCTTCTTCAGAAAAAAGTTCGATCAGCTGAGATTTGCCCGGGTATGCAGATACCCTTTGAAACATCAGAGTCTTCGCTCGGTCCATATCTTCCTGGGTAACTTTATATATCGCTGTGTCTGTTGCGATGCTGTTATTCACGTGCGCCTTATACGGATCAACCAGGTACAGGAAATCTATTCCCTGACGCAGCATGCTTTCGGCGTTCTCACCTTCATATACGCCGACTTCAACAGCTTTGGTTATCCGGAATGATTTTAAGGCAAACTCAAAAGATGCTCGCATAATGCTCCCATACTTTTTGATGGCCGATGTGCAGCATGATCTCATTGCCCATTCCCACGTCTTCCGCGCATACACACCACTGCGGAGGAAGTAAGCAAGGGAAGAATCCAACCTCATAGCAGGCCCGCCACATGGATAAAGGTCCGCGGACAGGATTATCATTCATCATTCGGCAGAACGTGTTCAGCACCTGTACTGCGCGACCATTTGACTTGTCCACAGCGATCGGAGTCATATTCATCGCGTAGCCCATGCCTAAGGTTTCATCGAGTTGCTTATCTGAATGACTGCCAATCAGAGTATCGATCTTAACCAGCTTCCTGGGATTCGCCGGCACGCACAGCCCGAACTTTTTAACCAGGGGAATTATCGCCCGGGCGGAGTTGTTTACTATCTTCATATCTGCGTCAAGCGAGATAGCGATATCCGCGTCTGATTCGATAAGCTTCTTAACCTTCCAATAATCGTTCATTTTATTTCCCCAGTGATCGATTCCTTTAGAGAAAGGACCTCGGCAGTCTTTCTCGGTGAAGATATCGATCTTTGCCTCCGGAAAAACCGCTTTGACGTTGGCGATATCCGGAACAAACGCCGGAGATCCAAATTCCGCGAATACTACCTGTATTTTCACCATTTTCTCCCGACAAATATTTTATATCCGATAACAAAACGCCGATAAAAAGGGAGTTCCGCAAGCCACGTCTTCAAATCCGAAGCCAAATTCAGCCGCATTTCTTTAACTTCGCGTCTTATTTTCTTAGCAATCCGTCCGCTCATGCGTCATCATCCCTTGTAATTTCTGCGCTAAACAACGGATTGACCGAAGTGTATGCCGAAAGCAGTGCCATGACATTGGCCGGGATCATAGGCTTGCCGGCAGCCGCAGGATCGTATTCTTCCTGGACAATACCCGCTTTAATCACTCCTTGGGCCTGCAGGCCTGCACGCGCATCCATATCGGCCTGGTGAATAAGCAAGAACAATGCCATTTCGCACTGCGCGTCTTTGATTTCCTGCTCTGTGGCCGAAGCGGAGATATCAAATAACCCCGATCCTATAATTTGCTTGAATGCAGTCACAAGCGCTGCTTCTTTAGATGCCGCGGTATTCCAATAAGCCGCACAGCCAAGACGAGTCGTAAAATAAGTGTTGGCTTCTGCCAGGGTGCACCAGCTATTCGTCCCGACGGTTATCGACATCTCAATCTCCTTTTAGCATTTAACGCTTAATAGACTGCGTCTTGACGCCTGGTAATGCTCAATAATCGGTTCGCCGGCTTCAGCCATAATGTCGAATATCTGGCAATACCCGTCGGGCAACTTTCTTATTTTTAGATCCGGTACCGCCTTAATAGCGTTCGGTAAATGGACCTGAGATAAATAAGTATTCATCGGAGCGTCGAGTTCTTCCCATTTCTCAAGCATCTTGCGGACTCTGATATTATTCTTTAAGTACATCGTGCCGCCCAGAATCTCCCACTTGCCTCCGGGAGCTTCTCCGTAGAATTCTTTATTCCATACTTTCGGCATATACTTTTCACGGTCCATATATACCGCGCCGAAGTCTTCTTGAAAGTTATCAAATAATGTCGGATAATTTATAATCGCGCCGTCTGCATCGATATAAAGGATATCCCGGCCGTGCGGCTTATTTAAGAAATCCATCAATATCTGGATTCGTGCGTGGATATTCTTGCGCCATGTTCCTTTGTTTTCAGCCGGCAAGAAATCATATTCAAATCCGTACCGGATACACGATTCTTCAAGCCGCTTAATCTCCTGCTCGTATCCGGTACCCTTGGTGAAGAAAGACGCAACAATCGGCCGCTTAATCTTCGGCAGATCCTCAAACCTACCAAAAGGAAAGCAACGCAGCGCGCTATCCGGATTAAGGTTGATCACCCTGGATCCCGGGTTAAATGCACCCATCGCATTCTTGAAATCCTGTATGAACTGCGGATATACATTGTCGCTATCCTGAGTCGGATATCCTTTGTGGTAATTGGCGGTGTGTTTGTCTGATCCTTTCATATCAAAACCGAGAAGATATATCGGATCAGCTCCCAGGCATGCCGCTACACATAAAGCATTCAACCCTGAATTCCCATGCGGGGGGATTCCTCCGGAATAGTTCTTATAATTAAAGTCGGAAACGTGGCATAGATCGATCTGATAGATATCTTCCGGGAACGGAAATGCCTGGACGTTTAGCCAAGTCTTATATCCTTTATAGGAAGCAAATTTCTTCCTCGCTTCTTCGCCAAGATCTCCGCCTTCATACCACCCGAACACCCTGGCATCCTGGCAGATATTGATAGCTGACCAGGAGCAATCTTCGAATGCGCGATTAACCGTAATCACCAACTCGCCTTTTAACTGCGAGAAATCAAATCCTTTAAGGCTGGGGCCGCCGCCGATAAGAAAACACCGTCTGCCTTTCCATATCCCAGAAGGCATCTTGCTATGCAATAAATTTTGTTTATGAGGCCGGAATAATCGGTCAAGATGATCCTGCTTTTCCTGTACCTTTGAGTTGTATACAGGGCCATTCATCGTGATGATGGTGTTCTTGCGCGGCGTTTCTTTTGGTTCCGGCCTTCTGGCTATATCCTGCATGCGGACACTACCCATTTATTTCCTCTTCTTTAAACCAGGGCGGGCGGCCCAATAGTGAGCCGCCCGCCCTGGATTGCTTTACCTTACGATGTTGCGCACTTCGCGACCTGATCAGTATCACCGATAGCGCCGCCGTATCTCTGCCAGCCGGCCATCATATCGGCATAAGCAAGGATGTCGAAATCGGAGAAGATGGTCAGATCCATACGTGTGCCGCCCTTCATTTTAATTTTCGGAAGGATGACATAGTATGTCGAGGAGCTGGAAAGCATTAACGAATAGATGAAGCTCACGTTGAAGTTCATCCGCTGTCCGGATCCTGCGAATGCCTGTTGCAGGAGTTTAGACGCCCTTTCCATACGGCCTTTAAGGTCGATAGGAGCCAGAACAACCAAGGTTGTCCCGGGATTGATCCCGTAGCCTTTATCCTTCACAGCCTTGAGGATCTGCAGACACGCAGCATTGATGGTATTCGCGTCGCGGATCGCCTCGTAATTCTCGCCGCTCGAGGCATAGCTGGCCGGGGTTACCGCTGCCCATGCCACGTTGCAGGCTGTTGGAACAGCTTCGATCAAGCTGTAGAAGTCCGATGCTTTGGACTGGTACGCCTTGTTGCGGAAAGCAATGGCGATATCTTCCATCGTCCAATACTGCCTATCATCAATAAGCAGACGGCTCCATCCTAAGGCTCCGCCGTACTGATCGAAGGTAACGCTGGCCTTGGATCCGGACATCCCGTATACCTTGGCCTTTTCGCCGACTTTGACCTTGCCGAAAGTCAGCCCGGACGAAACGTCGAGGATATCGAATCCGCTGACGTTGGTCCCGGTAAAATCACGGATGTCGAAGATCTGTTCGTAACCCAGATCATAATCCGGTACGGCGTGATACCTGTCCAGGATCTGCAATATCTCGGCCGGAAAGTCTCCCTTGGTCGAGAAATGCTGGATCGCCTTATGCAACGGCGAATTTTTATCCGCGGGCATTCTCATGAAATGCTGTAACGCCCCGAGGACTTTTGCGCAGTCGGTCTTCTTTGCGAAGTCGACCTTGCTCCAATCTGCTATGATTCTTCCTTTCATCTGTTCCTCCTACTTAAATCGTTTTTAAAATAATCTTCCTTTTATTCCTTAACTTACGCGATGATATCGCCGTGGAGATCTATCTCGGCGGTAGTATCAGTAGCCGCGGATATCTCTGTCGCGCGTCCGCAAAGGGTGTTTCCGGTGGAATGAGTAGTCACCTCATTTTCACTCTCGTCGTAATACACCTTATCGCCGACGGCAAAGGCAATGCCTGAGCCTGCGGTTTTGGCCACAACGATCTTTTCGGCGCTGTATATCATCACAGCTTCCTCACCCACATCGGCATCGTTGACGATCATGCCGATCAGGTACCCTACCTGATACAGCTGACCGGCGACCAGACCCCCGGTAGGCGCGGTAACTTTTACCGATTTCCAGCGTTCGCATCTTATCGTTACTTTCTCGTTTGACATCTCTTTCCTCCTCAGAATTTACCTTTTAGACCTGAAATTTTACTCTGCCCATTTAGGTCATAATCATGGCCAGGATACGCGGGACTGAGCCCGGAAGTTTATGGCTTGGGTATAAAGTCATTGGCCGCTGGATCGTCGAGCGGCTTGTTCCCCGTATTTTGGCCATCAGCGGACGGCACGTTCGGATCGTTATTCGCGGGCGCCGGAGCGTTAGAATCATCCTTTTTCTTTATCTCAACTCCCAGCAACTTCGCCGTCTCGACGTATTCGGTCAGCTGGCTATCGAGGAATTTATTGAATTCGTTTTTCAGTTCATCGCCTTCCTTATCGGACTTGAACCCTTTAAGATTCTTGCTGATGAACGCCTTTTCTTTATCATCCAGCTTGCGGGTTGCTACTTCAGCCGCAAATAATGTTCCTACCTGGGTGGATGATACGCGCTCGTTGAGCGTCTTGACTTTGCCGATAGCGTCATCGCGTTCTTTGGTAAGCGTAATCACGTTCTCACGTTCCTTGCCCAGGGCCTCTTCCACGCGCTTGGCGTGTTCGTATTCGGTCTGCTTGGCTTTCTTCGCCGGCTCGCTTGAAGTGATCTCTGTTTCTGTGAAGATATCCGTCACTTTCAAACCCAACTCCCTGATCGCATCCTTCACTTCATCTTTGGTCTTCATGGTTTCCCCCGTTTCGCGGTTATGCTGCGTCTCCTTGGAGAAGTTTTGTAATACTCCAAGTAGTGTCGCCCCCGGGAACGCAGGCTGGTCAACCCCTGACTGGCCTAAAGCAATTCCCGTTATTTTATCTATTCCAACTACATCATTATCATTGCCATCCCCTGGCGTATACGCCACTTCGGCTTCAATTGATGCCACATTAAGATTAAGTTTTCGGAATTCCGGATAGACATATATCGCGGCCAGGGTAGATAACTTATCCCCAATCATCTTGACCGACTTGCCTACCAGCTCGCCGATCTTGTCCCTGCCGTCATGCTCATTGGTTACGCCATGTTTATTAAAAGCGATCGTGCCGTATTGCAGCTTCTCGCCGAGTTTAAGGATCATCTCCTTGACATAGCGATACGCCTTGACTACCTTGCCGCCCATTGTTAATTCAGAGGCCTGGGCAGTTCCTTCATGGCCGACGCAAAAGACTTTGAATTCAGGCTTGGGATCAGTCTGTTTGATCCGGGTGATCGTGTCCTGGGGGATCATCTCGAGAATGTCTTTCTTGGCCAAGTTCTGAATTTTGGCCGTTATGTATTGCCTGCTCATTGAGTCCCTCCGGGTGCAGCTGATGGATCTTCGGGATTATCCGCGGCACTCTTAGCAGCTGCGGCCTCCTGGTCTTTGATCGACTGTAGCATTTTCTGATTTGCCTCATCAGCGCTCTTCTTGATTTTCTTAGGATCGGCATCCGGAATCTTTGAAAGCATATAGTCAAGATCGATTACGTTTGCCTGGAATAACGGAAGCCATATATTGGCCAGCTGATTCATCTGCTCTGCCGTAAAGCTGATGATCTGCGCTTTAACTACTCCAGTCTGCAGGCGGGTCTTTTTAGTGTTTGCGTTATACTGTTCAATGGCCTTATCAAATAACTCCTCATAGAACCCTTCCCAGACATGCTTCTCTTTGCTGGTTGAAGCGTTCAGCGATTCAAAAAGATCGGTTGAGACTGCCCTATTGCTCATCAAATCCGGAAAGCCGAGGAAATGCACAGGAACGCCGGTATTTCCCGAGATGACCTTAATAAGTGATACTATTTCTTTCTCCAGGGAATCTATACCGGTACCATCTACTCCAACTAGGCTAAATTCAGCGGTGCCACACAAGGCCTTGCCGATCTTCCAATTTAACTCCTTGAGCACTGCCTGCAATTTCTTCGCTTCCTCGGCGTTTTGACATTTAAAATACGGAGTGGGCGCGGCAAACAGGTTATTGATCAATCGCCAGTCGTATAAAGCCTTATCCAGGTCCTCGCAATGGCGCAATATCATTGCGACCTTAGGCATGATGTCGTTAACCTTGCAGATGCGGCCGGCGAATTTCTTATAGACGAAATCCTTGGCTTCGATTTTCTGGTCAGCACCATTTAATTTATAAACTACTTCGGTGTATTTCTGATAATCATTATCTTTGGTCTTGACTTCGTAATTGTTAATCGAATAAGATATAAACCGATATGAAGACATCTGCTTTTCTTCATCCCAAACCATCTTAACCAGGCTGCGTCCTTCGATTTCCGCTTCCTTGGCCAGATCCTGCGGCGCTTCTTCGTCCAGATTGTTGAACTTTAAGAATTCATCGATGAAATCGAATTCATTGGGATATTTATCCCGGTCTCCTGACAGTTTAATTCCTTGACCGATAGTAAACGCAGCGCGTACATCGACAATATTACGGACCTGCTGCACGCCCCACTCGGCTATGCCTTCATACTTCTTAGCCACTTCTGCGATCGCCGTCTTATAATCGGGGTAAGGATTTCCGTCGGTATTAACGCGGATGTTATCGCCTAATAGGATGCTGATACTATACTGCAGTTTAGACACTTCCATCTTCAATTCTTTTACGGTCACATTATCAGGAGTACCGGGTTTCCGAGGATTAAATTTAGGCCACTGTAATTTCATTAATTTCTCCTTGGCATAATATCGATACCCAGTGAGTACATCCCACCTTCCTCGCCACCCAATACCGCCTTAATCGCGAATCCCAGCGCATCGACATCATCATCTACGTCTCCACCCTTACCGTCAAAATTGATCAAGTGCTCAATCAGTTCAGCAATCTTAGAATTACTAGATCTAAATTTCAAAGTTCCATTTTCAACCAAATGTTGAAACCCCATAGCGCGAACCATCTTGTCAGTGGAAGTCTGCTCTGTTATAACAGGCGGGTATGTTTTTTCATCACGCCCGACTTCATCGATACGCTGCTTAATCGCTTCGCCGGCATTGTTCTGTTCCAATTTAATATTGGCGTACCCCTTACATGCATGCTGATTGCTCACATGCTTTGCGAATGTGCTTACCGTAACCTTCTCGCAGAAGACATCATCAACGTAAAGAAATCCGTGTGAATCAACAACTACGTCTACCATGGCCATATTGTCGGCTGACGTTTCTTTGCTGGTTGCTGTATCAATACCACCGCCGCGTCTAAGCTTAAATTGCTCTTTAGGAAGCGTGGTATACATCTGAAACCAATCGCGCTTAAATTGCTGCGACTCAGCGTCCATAGGATGCTGCTGATAAAGCGCGTTCCATACGCGCGAACCGACTTTCTTTTTGGTATCGAGTAAAACCGGTTCAGGGAATCTTTCCGGCCACAATGCCAGGCCCTCTTTTCTCTGCAAGATGTCGTCGGTCTCCGCAAGGGCCGGAAAGTTCACAATTTCCCAATCTTTATCCTCAGCTAAAATGCGGCCGGCAAGGTCGTCACGATGCCAGCGGGTCATTATCAAAATCAGTTTGGCGTTAGGCTCAAGCCTGGTTAAGACAACGCTGCGGTACCACTGCCAGACGTTTTCCCGGATAAGCTGCGATTCCGCTTCTTTATGGTCCTTAAACGGGTCGTCGATAATAAACAGATTCGCCCCGTATCCGGTGATCGAACCGCCCACGCCTGCGGTAAGCATCCCGCCGCGATGATCTGCAATATCCCAATCGTTAACCGCGCGCGAATCGTCTTTTGTCGCTATTGGAAAAACTGTCTTGTATATGCGGCTCTCTATCATGTCGCGGTTATCTTTAGAAAACCCGCGAGCAAGGCTATAAGCGTATGAAGAAAGAATCACGTTGTGATCAGGATTTCGGCCTAAATACCAGGAGGGAAACTTCCGGGAAACGGTTTCTGACTTGCCGTTCCGCGGCGGCATAAATATCATCAGCCGCTTAATATCTCCGCGCTCTAACGCCTCGAGCTTAGAGATTAAATACCGTATATGCGGCGGAGACTGATAGTTCCGGTCGGTATAATGGCAATAGTCGAGATAATGACGGCGAGATTTCTCGGCATCAATCTTAATTATTGACAGCTTGTCTTCTTGCGATAATTCCGCGACTGAGTTCATCGAGCTCCTGGTCAGACAATTGGCTTAACGCCGAATTGTTGTTTGTGTTTGTGTTATTGATACCTATATGGATCCCTGATTTATCCGGGGTAGGCGATTCCATTTTGTCAATGTCGTCGATAACTGCTAACGCGCGAGCATATTCTCCTTTTGAGAAATATATCTGGTATATCTTTTCTCTACGACGTTGACGGACTACCTTGCTGGATATGGGAACATTCTTCACGTCGGAGTTTATTGTTTTTCGAGTAGAATCTATTTCGTCCTTATAATGGGAAGAATAATAAGAAAGACACGATTGAGATACTTCTTTATTAAATCTTTCCTTTAGGAAATCTATAATTACGGAGTAACTCCAATCTTCCGCAAGCCATTGCTTTAATTGGAGTTGCTCGTGATGGGTGAGTTTGTTTTTATTCTGGTTTTTCTTCAATGTTGGTTAATCCTTTTGGACAAATAAAAATCCGGTAACCCCATGGCCGTGGCCCACGGAATTACCGGCTTAAAAACTTTTACAGATAGGGAGCGACCCCGTCTGCCTTACAGTTTAAATTCTACACTATGCAGTATTCTTTACAAATCAAATAACGTTATTTTGCTTTTCCCGATAAGGTCGCTAACGGTTGAAGACTCTCAATCTTTATATATATTCTTCCAGGATAAGGTTCATCCTTGGGAAAAATTTCCGCGCGAGGGTTATTCTTCAAAATTTAGGAGGCAAATGTTTCATAATTATGATACCACTTCTATTGTCACGCAATCTATTCCTGCGCACTCGCGGTCGCACAAGGCTGGATAATTTATACTCTTTAGATAAAGAGTAGTTCCCATTATTTTGATTTTCCTCTTTGAACCTATTTTTCTTATGTTAAACTCTTCTCTTGTAAGATGTATCTTTGCCGATATGATGTGCATTTTTACAACCTCGCATATTCCCGGTAATACTCCGGGTGTTTCTTTCTCCACTCCTGGGCGATTCTGTTCCGGTTTTTTCTCTGACATTCCGGTTTCTTACACGTCGCCTGCCATGACCTTACGGGTGTAAACTCCGATTCACAGATGTTGCATTTAGGCATTCGCCCTCCTCATCGGCAAACAATCAAACACTATCGCTCCTTTAATTTTTCCCGCAGCGTATAAATATAACTGTCCAAGCACAAAATCCCACGCCTCGCGCTCCTCTTTGTTCTTTGGAGCATATCCTGCGCGAATCCATAAATCCCGAACTATTGATATCGGGTTGTCTCTCCGACTACTGGGCCTGCGGTGTTTGGGATGCCGCCATTCTCCGTTAATGTAGTCTTGGACACTAGCGCCGCGAACTTTTATTTTTCCGATTGCCCTTGACAAATTACTAGGATAGTCCAATTCTGAGGCCTGCTTCCATTTAATCGATAAACAATTCTTCATTGTTTCGCTAATTCCTTCGCATACAGTGCATAAAGTATGCTTATCATTAGCCCAAGAGCACGGGATACCGTAATCATCCATACAAGCGTTACCATCGGTACAACCACACGCGCGACAAACTCCATATTCCTCAACCACTCGCTTTACCATAGCGCACCTCCCGTTTTAGCCTTCTACGTTCACGCTTTTCTTTTGCTGCTTTTAAATATGCCCGCTTCTCTGCTTCTGGTTGTGGAGTATCCACGTGCATATCCTCTAGTCTCCACCTTCTATCCCTGGGTGATGGATTCGCACCTGCGGCGTAAGCCATGATTGCATATATTCCGAGATTCACTTCTTCCTCTCCTTTTAAACCTCAGCGCGGAGCGGCAGGATTTACGAGTTACCATGCGTTTGCTGCATCTATCAGAAAGGGATAGACACCGCCGCACCCCACCGACAACACACCACTTGCTCACGTACTTAATGCCACTGCTGGCCTTCAGGGATAGATCCTTGCGGTACCATTCCTTGTGTTCTTATACCCGCGTTACCGGTGACGTGAGCGCCC
>Ga0209340_1000157_pt1 | contig 94527 bp, 105 predicted proteins | sample EPASupsiteSAE323_FD_187266 | JGI IMG/M metagenome (GOLD analysis project Ga0209340, IMG submission 187266) | Bioremediated contaminated groundwater from EPA Superfund site, New Mexico - Sample SAE3-23 (SPAdes) (version 2) | ecosystem: Environmental > Aquatic > Deep subsurface > Groundwater >...
ATCGCCGTTCTATCGAACTGCTCGTAATTCGAAGAATGCTCAACGCATTCCTCTCATCATCGCCGTTCTATCGAACTGCTCGTAATTCGAAGAATGCTCAACGCATTCCTCTCATCATCGCCGTTCTGTCGGACTGCTCGTAATTCGAAGAATGCTCAACGCATTCCTCTCATCATCGCCGTTCTATCGAACTGCTCGTAATTCGAAGAATGCTCAACGCATTCCTCTCATCATCGCCGTTCTATCGAACTGCTCGTAATTCGAAGAATGCTCAACGCATTCCTCTCATCATCGCCGTTCTGTCGGACTGCTCGTAATTCGAAGAATGCTCAACGCATTCCTCTCATCATCGCCGTTCTGTCGGACTGCTCGTAATTCGAAGAATGCTCAACGCATTCCTCTCATCATCGCCGTTCTGTCGGACTGCTCGTAACTCGAAGAACCCTGACGGGTTCTTCTCATGCTCGTAGTCCTGACGGACCGTTCGTAACTCGAAGAATGCTCAACGCATTTTTCTCGTCATCGCCGTTCTATCGGACTGATCGTAATTCGAAGAACGCTGATGCGTTCTTCTCATCCTCGGGGTTTTGCAACCCCTCGGACTAAAAAGCATATAAAATTTTGAGAATAATGCGTGGAGATACAATACGGCCCGGCAACTCATGCAAAAATGCAGCAGCCGGCCGGCACGGGAAAAACGTTGAGGAGATGTTGCCATAGACCGAATCAACCCGTTCGAAAAGAAAAACTGTACAGCAGATGAACGCCGGCCGCTTTGCAAAAATCCGGCCGGAAAATCCGGGGGCTCACCATGACCCGCGGGCGGAAGCCGCTCACGGCATTGCGCGAGGCAGAGCGGATCGCACAGAAACGTGGCGAGGTCCGGCATTTCGCCCATGAACGGGAGATGATCTGCCCCTTTGTGATCTTTACCACGGTCAGCGTGGCGTTTGTCCGGATCCGGCGCGTCCGCCAGCTCCGCTGTACACCGGCGCAGCTGGAGGGCGAGGCATCCGAGGATCTTGCAATCCTCCGGTCCATTGCGTACGCGGCCGGGATCTCCCGCGAGCTCTGGATCTGTTCTCCCAAGGGATCGTTCCGGTTCTTCCGGGTCCTGGACACATCGCTGATGGAGTTCACTCGGGACGGTCGGATAGTGGCGGCGCCGGTTGCGGCACCATTACCCTGTCCTGTTCCGGAACCCGGGATGGGGATGCCCGTACCGGGATCCTGTCAGTGTCCGATCGAAGAACTGCCTTGCGACAGTTCGGTCGAAGTCCCCCGGCCTTCTCCTCCCTCAAGCCTGATGACTTGTCGGGATTCTCCTGCACCGGGTCAAAACGACCTGCCGCACATCGGTGAAATTCCTGCTCCGGAGCATGGGGCCGGAGTGGAAACCGACCCCATTAAATGACCTCTTTTTGGCAAACGGAGCCCGTATAACACGTTTTTATTTTGTGGAATACTTGTGGGCAGGAAAAAGTGCTGAATTGGTGAAATACGGGTGCGTTGTCATCCGTTTCCTGCCTGCATATGGCCCGGATTGTCCGGTCTCACACCGGAGTTTTTGAAATGTTGAATTGGAGCTAATTGGGGGGCAAAAGTCGCCTGTCCCTTGACTGGGGTATTGCCCGGGAGGAGGGGATATCCGGATCCGGGGGTGCCGGAGTAGTGGGGAATGCTGATTAGGCCGGAATTATTTTGGAAAAAAATTTTCAAATATTTTTGAAAAATTTTTCACGGTTATTTTTTGTATTTCCACGTGCAGATTCCAAAGACTATGAGGAGTAATACAACGATACCGAACGCAACAAACGGGAATGGTTCATGGCACATTCCCTGGGAACACTCAGTCAAGCCGGACCGCTGGTAGTCAACGGCATCGTTGTAAGATTCATTTGCATGCAGGAACGCTTCCTGTGCCTTTGAACGGGCCTGCGCAAAATTGCCACGGGCAATTTCCTCATGTGCAAGGGAAATATTACTTATCGCAATCTCCCGTTTGGAAATGATAGGTATGAGTCCCGGTAAATTTGCGGTGGTCTGGTTGCCTTTGAACCACGCGATGATGGTATCTGTCTGATCAACCTTTCCCAGAGCATCCACGACCGCCTTCTCCGCCCAGGCTTTGTCGAGAAGGAGCTCGCCCTCGGCGATTGAATCCCGTGCGTCATTGAGTAATCTCTGCGCTTCAGCAAATTGTTGCGGGGGCAAGCGTGATGCTGCATCCCTGTTGTTTTTCCGCCTGCGCGAATTTTTCTCCTGCTGCGGATGTATTTACCCCTCTAGCTGCGGTTTCATCGATATGGGATCTGAAGATTCGAAGTCTTTCTTCCATCGGCTCTATGCAACACGGAACCTCTTCTGCATAGAAAATTTAGGAAGAAAAATACGATTGCCAGCAGATTTTTTTCTCATTGTATTCCCCTGCTCTTTTTCTTCTTCCACCAAAAGATCCCTGCGATGAGAAGGATGATTATCACTAAGTAGACTCCGGGAATAATGAGTGGCGCTACCGGATTCATACACAACGAGCATTGCGAGTTACTGATCACTCTCTTACAATTCAGGATCTCATCGTACGATTCATTTCCCTTCGCGTACGCTTCACGTGCCATCTCCCGTGCCTGCGCATAATTTCCCATTGCAATTTTGTCATTGGCTGTTGAGATGTAACCCATTGCGATATTTCGTTTGGCAACAATCGGCTGAAGTTCCAGTGTATCGGCTGTACTCAGATTACCTTTGAACCATGCGATGATAGCATCTACATTTTCGATTGGCGTCTGCGCATTTTGCACTTCTTTCTCCGCCCATGCCTTGTCGAGAAGGCGCTCGCCCTCGGTGATCGCTTTATTGATAGTCTGTATATCCTCATCGGTTGCCTTTTGCCCTGCTGATTCCCGGGTCATTGAGAGATTAATCCTCTGTTCTGCGTCGCGATAATTTTCTTCCGCTTGGGCAGTATCAACTCCTATCGCAGCTTTTTCAGCGATATGGGTGCGAAACGTTCGGAGATCCGCTTGCTTGTCAAATAATGGAGAAATGCAGCAGCCCGTGTAGACAATGGTAGTATTGCGACAGAATATTGAACCCCCGACAATGTTTCGGTTCTCGTCCCGCTCTTCAAGCCGGAGGATAGTGATATTTGTGGACTGTTTGACACTGGGTGCGATTCCCTCAAGTGTTAATCGCACAGTGGAAAGCCGGTGATCGCTTAAGTCAATTCCTGATAATGTATTGGTTTTGCCGCTCTGAACAAAATTTGGATACTCCACACCATCGGCAATAAGGTCCGGATCCCACAGCGCTTTCTCCAATTCTGTGGAATATTGCAGCGTATGATGGGAGTCAAATAATTGCTGTGAAAAATCAATTTTCACACTCACAATTACCGGCGTCCCCGGGGTCATTGCTCCTGAGGGTTCAATGGAAACGTTTGTGACATTCCATGCACCCACACAAGGTAAAAAAAATATGGTAAGGATGAGACAAATGAGTCCCGCCCTGAGAAACCCACGCATTATCTAAAGAAATATTGAATCCGTAATATTGTTGTCGATTTGTTTATTCAAAGAACTCTTGCGAGTTCTTCCTGTCCTCACGGTTCTGGTGAACCCGTCGGAAAAAAGAAAAACCCTATTTCTTCCCCGCCTTCCGGTCCTTCTCCCGGTACCCGTCCAGGAGCACGGACACAACATGCTTCACCGGCTTGTCTGTGTGGCCGGCAATATGGAACTCGCAGAACGGGCAGGAGGTGATGACAACTTCCGCGCCGGTCTTTTTGATCTCCTCGCCCCGGCGCTTCCCGAGTGCCGCCGCCTCTTCAGGATTTCCGGACCGGACGCCGCCGCCGCTGCCGCAGCAGATGGACGGCATCTCCACGAGGTCCACAACCTGCCGGATCAGCTCGCGGGGCTGGTCGCGGACGCCCTGGCCCCGCAGGAGGTGGCAGGGATCGTGGTACGTTGCCCTTATCGGGAGCTTTGCCGGGGGCTCGATGCCGTACTGCGTGAGGAGCTCGTTGATGTCGATGACCGCAAACGGCTTTGCCGGGTAATCGTTCTTGAGCGTTGAGCCGCAGCCGGCGCACATGGTCAGGACCGTGTCGATGCCCCGGGACCTGAACGTCTCGATGTTGCGGGCTTTGAGCTCATCCACGTAATCGAGCTGGCCCGTGCGGATGAGCGGCGAGCTGCAGCAGACCTGCTCCTTGGGGATGATGACCCGGATGCCGTTCCTCCGGAGCACTTCCATGGCATCGAGCGCAGACTGCTGCTGCCGGAGGTTGTACATGCAGCCCACGAAAAACCCGACCGTTGCTTTGACCGGGCCGTACGGCTCGATGACCTCCGGGACCTGTTCGAGGAAGGATTCCGCTGTCCGGGGGACACTCCGTCCCGTTTCTTTGATGAGTGCCGCGACCTCAAGGTGCCGGGGCAGGGTCAGGCCCTGTTTGTTGGCCCGGGCCCGGAGCTTCTCGATGGCTTTACCCGGGATCTCGATCTCCTTGGGGCAGACCTTCCAGCAGGCCTGGCAGCTGGTGCAGGTGAAGAGGCCGTCCCGGACCGCGTCCGATACCCGGTCGCCGTTGTCGCGGGGGTCGAGGGCGAGGCGCATCTCCTGCCGCATCGCGGTAGGTCCGAGGAACTTCGTCACGTCCACGGCTGGGCAGACCGAGAGGCAGCAGAGGCACTCGATGCAGTCCCGCAGGGGCTTGATGGTATCGATATCCTGCTTTTTCGGGAGGACGGTCTCCTTTTTGGGGAAGAAGGACGCGATCTCCTGCAGCTTCGGCAGGAGGTCGACCACGAGATCCTTTTTGACCGTGAGGTTGATCGGTTCGATCGTGCTTTTGTCCTTTGCTTCTTCCATGCAGGCAAGCACCGGCTCGCCGTTCACCCGCACCGCACAGGACCCGCACTGGCCCGAGGCACAGGAGTACCGGTACGAGAGCGTGGGGTCGACGGTGTCGTGGATGGCGTGGAGCACGTGGAGGACACGGGCGCCGTCGTTCACCTTCACGGTGTAGGTCTGGTAATACGGTTCCCTGTCCCTGTCAGGATCGAACCGCTGGATTTTCACCGTCAGGTCCTTCATTTCGGCACCTCCCTCTTCTCGATCCCCTGACCGTTCCTGGAGATGAACGTGTGCCCGAACGGTGAGTGTCCGGCATCATGGGTCTGGGTGATATCGGTCCGCACGTGTGCCCCGCGGGACTCCCCACGGATGAGTGCCGAGCGGCAGATGAGCGATGCGGTCAGGCACATGTTTTCGACAATGCAGCACTCCGCGAGGTTCCGGGGAGTCTCTGCTTTGAGGGGCTTGTCGGCAAGGACGCCGGTCGCCGCAAGGGCCTTTTCCAGGCCGGCTGCGTTCCGGAAGATGTTCGCACCGTCCCACATTGCCTGCTGGAGGAGCATCCGGACCCTGGACGGGCTCACCGTCCCCGTCATGAAGCGGTCGAGCCGCTCCTGCTGGCGCTTCACCTGCGCCGCGTCAACCGTCTTCCGCCGCTTCTCCGCCCGTCCCGCCGCATCGCCGGCCCGCCGGCCGAAGACCTGCGTGTCGGCAAGAGCATTGCCGCCGAGCCGGTTTGCCCCGTGGACGCCCCCGGCCACTTCCCCGCATGCGAAGAGTCCCGGCAGGGTTGTCCGGCACTCTGTCGTGATCCGGAGGCCCCCCATCACGTGGTGAGCGGTCGGGGCGACTTCCATCGGCGTTGTGCGGATGTCCACGCCATACTTGAGGAACTGCTCGAGCATCACCGGCAGCCGGCTCTCGATCTGCTCCCGGGGCAGGTGGGTGACATCGAGAAATACCCCGCCGTTCGGACTCCCCCGGCCCTGCTGGATCTCGGTCGCGATAGCCCGGGCGACCACGTCACGGGTCGAGAGTTCCATCCGCTGGGCATCGTAGTTCTTCATGAACCGCTCGCCTTTGCTGTTGAGGAGCAGGCCGCCTTCCCCGCGGACCGCTTCTGTCACGAGCCGCCCCCTCGCATCGTACGGGAAGACCGCACCGGTCGGGTGGAACTGGATCATCTCCATGTCGATCAGTTCCGCCCCGGCCCGGTACCCGATGGCAAACCCGTCGCCGGTCCCGCTGGACGAATTCGTGGAGATGTCGTACACCTTTGTCCCGCCACCCGTGGCAAGGACCGTGCTGTCAGCCTTGAGGATAACAAGGTCTCCTTTCTCGGAAAGCGCCATTGCCCCGATGACGTGGTCCCCGTCTTTTAAGAGATCGATGACCGTGTATTCCTGCAGGGTAGTGACATCGGTGGAGTCCAGGTGCTCCACGAGCGTTGTCATCATCTCGTGGCCGGTCCGGTCGCCGGCATAACAGGTCCGGGGGAACCGCTGGCCCCCGAACGGCCGCTGCGCAACTTCGTCAGAATCCGTGAAGTCGAAGACCGCACCCCATTTCACGAGATCGCCCATCCGGAGCGGGGCCTCGCGGGTGAGAATATTCACGAGCTCGGGGTCGTTGAGATACGCCCCGCCTTTCATCGTGTCCTCGTAATGGATCCCGCACGAGTCTGCTTCCCGCATCACCGCGTTGAACCCGCCTTCCGCCATCGTGGTGCAGCCGCCTTTTCCCACGAGTGTCTTGGAGATAAGGACCGTATCGCCATGACCAGAAGCCTCAATGGCCGCACGGACCCCTGCACCCCCGCTCCCGATCACCAGCACGTGGCAATCCACAACCTCATCTGCAAGCATCTTATTACTCTTTGGATCGTATAGTTACATAAATAAATAGCCATCCCGTGTGAGACGAGAAAATGAGAATTCTGATGAAATTTGGCGGGACATCCGTTGCTGACGCTCACTGCATCAAACGCGTTGTCGATATTCTCGAAGAGCACCACAAGAAAGGCGATGAACTGGCAGTCGTGGTCTCAGCCCAGCGTGGCGTGACCGATGCTCTCATCGAGGTTGCCTCAAAACTCCCGACTGCAAAGGACGACTCCGATATCGCCCCGCTGATCCAGTCGCTCTCGAAGCGCCACATGACGACCCTTGAGGGCGCTGCTCCCGACTTCATCCCGGAGGTCGGTGCGGATCTTGAAGACAAGCTCATCACCCTCCAGAATATCCTCTTTGCCGTGTACAACCTGCGGGAACTCACTCCCCGCTCAAAGGACCATATCATCTCGTACGGCGAGCGGCTCCTCGCCCCTATCCTCGGGGCGGCCCTCCGCCAGCGGGGCATCGCCTCGACCGTCATGGACGGCTGCGAGGCCGGCATCCTTACCACCCCCCAGCACGGGGAGTCCACTTCGCTTCCCGAGAGCGACGAGCGGATCCAGCGCCGCGTCGGCCTGCTCCTCAAAAAAGAGATCCCGGTCATCATGGGGTTCATGGGCTGCTCCCGCGAGGGCGTCCTCACCACCCTTGGCCGGAGCGGCTCGGACTACTCCGCCTCCATAATAGGCGCCGGCATCGACGCCGACGAGATCTGGATCTGGACCGATGTCGACGGCATCATGACCTGCGACCCCCGGGTCATCAACGATGCCCGGGTCATGCCCTCGCTCTCGTACCTTGAGGTCATGGAACTCTCGTACTTCGGTGCCAAGGTCATGCATCCCCGCTCCATCGAGCCCGCGATGAGGAAGAACATCCTTGTCCGGGTCAAGAACACCTTCAACCCGACGCACCCGGGGACCATCATCGTCCGGAACGGCCAGCGGGACAACCGCGTGGTAAAAGCCCTCACCTACATCGACAAGGTCGCTGCCATCAACATCAACGGCGCCCAGATGATCGGGAGGCCCGGCGTGGCAAAGGCGATCTTCTCCATTCTTGCCGACCACGAGGTCAACGTGATGATGATCTCGCAGGGTTCGAGCGAGGCCAACATCTCCCTCATCGTGGACGAAGCCCACCTTTCCCCTGCCGTGACCGCCCTCTCCGAGCTCATGAAGATGGGTGTTGTGCGGGAAGTCTCCCACAACCACGATGTCTGTGCGGTAGCCGTAGTCGGGTCCGGCATGGCCGGGGCCCCGGGCACCAGCGGCAGGATCTTCTCGGCCATGGGATCGGCCGGCATCAACGTGATGATGATCTCGCAGGGGTCAAGCGAGGCCAATGTCTCGTTCGTGGTCAGCCAGGACGACGGCGCCCGGGCAGTGCGGGTCCTCCACGACGAGTTCCGGCTCTCGGAGGCAAGCGATGAGTAAGAAAGCCGGGAGCGCGTATGCAGCCGCCGGCGTTGACATCGACCTCGAGGCAACGGCGATCAAGTCCCTCATCAAGAACCTGAGCTTCAAGCGGAAGGGGAAGTGCAAAATGATGGGCTCCGTAGGACACTTTGCGGGTCTCATCGACTTCGGCGAGCTCGCCCTTGCCCTGACCACCGATGGCGTGGGCACCAAGATGCTGATTGCCGACCAGCAGAAGGACTGGTCCACGGTCGGGATCGACTGCATTGCGATGAACGTCAACGACCTCTATGTCATGAACATGGAGCCTGTCGCGTTCGTGGACTACATCGCCACTGACAAGCTCTCGATCGAGCGGATGGCCCAGATCGGGCTGGGATTAAACGAGGGTGCAAGGCAGGCCAACATCGATATCGTGGGCGGCGAGACCGCATCGCTCCGCGGCCTCGTGAACGGCCTCGACCTTGCCGGGGCATGCCTCGGGATGCAGCAGAAGGACAAGATCATCACCGGTGAGAAGATCCGGCCCGGCAACAGGATCGTCGGCATCCTGTCCACCGGCGTCCACAGCAACGGCCTCTCGCTTGCCCGCAGCGTTGTGGAAAAGTATGCCGGGTATGACCAGAAGTTCAAGGGCAAGACAACCTTCGGGCAGGAACTCCTCACCCCGACCCGCATCTACAGCGAGGTCCTGAAGGTCACGGCCAAGTGCACGGTCAACGGCATGTGCCACGTGACCGGCGGGGGACTCCTGAACTTCAACCGCCTCAGCAAGTACGGGTTCGTCTTCGACAACCCCATTACGCCGCCCGCGATCTTCAGCTGGATGCAGAAGGCCGGCGACATCTCGGACGAGGAGATGTACCGCACCTTCAACATGGGCATGGGGTATGCCTACGTGGTGCCGGAGAAGAGTGTTGCCTGCATCACGAAGATGGTGCCGGGGGCGCAGGTTGTCGGTTCGGTCGTGAAGGAACCGGGGGCATTCCTCGGCGAGCTGGAGATAACGTAAGTCGGTTTTATTGTAACCCTTTTTACTGTTTTAGTAAAAAAATTTGATGGGGTTACTTTTTCCCCCACTTGGTCATCTCATCTCTGACTTTTTTACTTGTCACGGCCCAGTATAGTCCCACAATTAATACCAATCCTGTGCTGATGTTTGCCGGAACTTGTCCAGCAAGAGTTGTCACAAAAAGATAGACAATATACACCATCAATGCTAAAACCATGACAAGAACCCCTTTACTCACGATCTCCTGAATTAATGATTGGTCAGGAAGATCCTGTTGCGGAGTCTGTCTTGTTTTTCTCGGAGCCATAAATTATCCGCCTCGCGTAGTTGGGGTGACATTCATGGGTTCTGATGCCGGAGTTGGTTCTGGACATGGGACAAACCATACCCTCAAGGCATGGGAGTTGCACATCCCGTTATTCTTATTCCATTCAGCTATGCCATTTGTGCATCCCGTCGTCAAAATCAGGGACAGGACTAAAAATATTATTATCAATTTCTTCATATCTGTAATTTTTTTTATACCTAACGGTAACCATATTTTTCAGATTTCTATTCCTTCCAATAAGGTATTTATCGGAAAAAGGAGAGAATATAGATGACAACAAAATCTCTCCGAATCTCGTTACTTTTTCTGGATTTTTGATAGCCTCCTTGGAAACATATTTCCTGTATAATATAAGTGTTCCGGGCATATAAGTGTAGTGCTCGATTTTCAGACGTAAAAATTGCACAATTAGTTGAGAATATCTGAAATTCGATGGCACTTCTGATGTGTTTCCGGAGAAGAGCGTTGCCTGCATCACGAAGATGGTGCCGGGGGCACAGGTTGTTGGCGAAGTGGTGAAGGAACCGGGGGCATTCCTCGGCGAGCTGGAGATCACCTGATCTCCTCATGATTTTTTAAAAAAGTGCCTTATTTTAATTGAAAATCATCACACTTGGCTTTGCTTTCAGTTCGAATGTATGGAAGAGGTACCGGCCTCCCGCATCGCAGTTGAGGACCAGCTGGTACTGCCCGGGTCTCCACCCGGTCGTCGCGAACTGGTATCCCTGCGTTGAGTCCCCGACGTCCATGACGAGCTCCCCGATCCGGAGGCTTTGTCCTGAAATAATGCTCTGATCATTCCAGGTGCCGTTTTCCCGGCGCTGGAAGACCGCGTAGGTTGGGTCCTGCGTGTAACACCGGAGGTTGCCCGGGCCCCGGTTGTAAAGATGGTAGGCAACAACCTCCCCCGGCACGAAAACCGTGTCGTCCATCAGGATATAGGATGAAAGGGTCTCATCCGACTGCTCTGCGGGTTGCAGTGCGGGAGCCAGCCCGGGTACAGGATTTTTCCTGACTTCACTACCGATCGGGCCGGACAGGGTTTGCGGTGCCAGGATCGTGGGTGTCACGGGGGCTGTGGTCATGACCTGCGGGGTGCCTGCAGGGACGATATTCTGGCCGCTGCCGGAAATATTTGTGCAGCCGGCAGCCAGCACCACCAAGATCAGGACTCCCACCATAAAAACCGGCTTCATCATATCAGGATACGAGGAGGTAGAGGGACAAATATCTTGTGGAGTTATTCCGGTTCCGGCTCGTAAGCCTCTTTCACCATCTTATCCGAAATGATCCCGCTGTTCCCGGAGGGATCTTCCAAAATTAATGTAACCGGCATCCCCCCGGTTTTGATCCGGGCGATATCCGCGAGGAGTGCGGTTGCATTCTCCTTCTCCTCGTCAGTCCCCCACTGGAATGCCCCCATGACCACCTGTTCGATCCGGTCGAGCACCCCCTCCACGTTCGAGACGAACCCCTGGCAGGTCGGGCCCGGGCTGATGTGGACGCCGATCTCCGGGATCTCGATAGTGGCGCTCATGCTCCGGATGATACGGACGGACATGTCCTCCTCTGAATCTATCGCCACGGTATAGCGGGCAGGTTCCCCGTGCTTCAGGAGCTGGGTATCGACAAACTTGTAGCCGCACTTCTCGCAGATGGCCGAGATGATAAGAATATCAGAAAAATAGGGAATATTTTCTGTCTTATACAGGTATTGGATTTCGTTATTGCAGCACGGACACGGTCCCGGAACGTTTGTCTGCACGAAATTATCCACCGATCTTGTCGCGGGAGATCTTGACGGACATGGGCGTTAAGACAACATAGCGCTGGTCGCCAAGGCCGATGATGTCGCCGTTGACATCCTTTGCAACTTCCTTTAAGTCCTTTAAGACACGCTCGTAGGAGATCTTGTCCATCTTGAGCCGGGAAATGTCCACGATAACGATGTTGCCTGAGTAGACCTCGTCCTTGACCCGGGGGGTGTCCTTGAGGTCGGTGATGGTGGCGATTTTTACCAGGAGTGCCGGGGAGCCGCTGCCGTGCTCCTCGTAAGATGCGAGATCGAGTTCCATATAGTCATCGTCCGAACTCGAAGAACTTTTTCCAAGAAGGGTGTCTATGATCTTAACCATAAAAAAACTGTATGACGAAAATTATTTAATAGTATCTATTTTGAAACCGCCGGGGCCGATTTCAGGCCCGAAAATGGGGAAATTTCAGGAAAAATCCGCCGTTTTCCGCATACCGGAACCGGGCCGGGATCCTCAGATTTCCATGTTCCAGATCTCGTCTCCGACGTGGTGGAACTTTTTCACCATCTTTCCCGCAGTACTGGCACGCAGATCGGGCGCATCAAAGAGGGAAATTCCGATGGCAAGCGGCTTACCGTGCCGCTCGTCCACGATCTGGACCGGGCACCCGGCTTTCACGTCGTCAGTAACCGCGACAATGCCGGGCCGCATGATATCTGCACCGTTCACCACGTACGGGATTGCGCCCGCATCCACGGTTACCCTGCGCTCCGGGAAGGGGTACTGGACTGCGCCCCTGAGCGTGGGAAACACCCATGCCCCGTTATCCATCAGGAGCGGCTTCTTGTTGACCATGAAGAGCGAGACATCTGCATTGGTCTCGAGGACTTCGATCATATCCGCGCGAAAGAGACCTGCCGAAGTGCCGATCTGCAGCCCAAGCCGTTCGAGCAGGTCGGCGCCCTGGCTTTTCCTGATGGAATGGCGTTTTTTTACAACTATCTTTTTCATGCTTCTGCTTCAACAATCATACCGCACCCATGAAAAAAATTTGCATGGCATAAATCCCTGCGGTCATGGTGCCCTGATGGTATATCCCGGTTTTTTTAGGAAACAAAAAGTATTTCCTCCTCAGGACCTACGCTATGTTTAAGTAACCTGCTCACACACATATATTACTCCAGAGCGATGGTAACAGGGTATTATTATGACCAAACGGCCGTTGGATATTTTGGATCAGGTGTTGAACCGTCAGCCCGTTATTGTATCCCTCAAAGGCGGGAGAGAAATACGGGGCGTTCTTCAAGGGTATGATGTACATATGAACCTCGTCCTCGACAAGGCCGAGGAAACGGAGAACGGACAGGTCCAGAAAGTCGGCACGCTCATCGTCCGCGGGGATAATGTAATCTATATCTCTCCATCACTCGAACAATAAGGTGAAGTAACATGTCTAAAGGCACTCCCTCAATGGGCAAGCGGAACAAGTTCACTCACATCGCCTGCCGGCGCTGTGGGAAGATCTCGTACCACGCCCAGAAGAAAGTCTGCTCAGCCTGTGGTTTTGGCAAGAGCACGAAGATTTCCGGCTACAAGTGGCACACCAAGCGGCCAAAAATCCCAACGCATTAATCAGGGTTGTATCATGTGCGGAATCGTTGGCATCGTCGATGCTGGCGGTGTATCAATCCAGCTCTATTATGCCCTGTACGCTCTCCAGCACCGTGGGCAGGAGAGCGCCGGAATATCCACTTTTGACGGCACCAACCTCCACAAGTTCAAGGGGAGCGGTCTGGTTGCCGATGTATTCTCTCCGTCTGTTTTATCCGATCTGAAAGGCAATGCCGGGATCGGCCATGTCCGCTACCCGACAACGGGAGCAAACCTTCCTGAGAATATCCAGCCTTTGAACTTCCAGTTCAAGGACCATTTCATCTCGATTGCCCACAACGGGAACCTCGTCAACACGTGTGCGATCCGTGCGGAGTACGAGCAGGCCGGCCAGATCTTCACGACAACGACCGACACCGAGGTCATCGCCAAGATCCTCATGGACGAGATCAGCAAGTCCGGCATCGTCGAAGACGCGGTCCAGATATGCATGCGCAAGCTGCAGGGCTCCTACTCCGTGGTGATGATGATCGACGGCGTTCTCTTCGCCTTCCGCGATCCCTTAGGCATCAAGCCGTTCTGCATCGGCAGGACCGAGAACGGCTACATGGTAGCATCGGAGAGCGTGGCGGTCGATGCCCTTGGGGCAAAACTGGTCCGTGACGTGAAACCCGGCGAACTGATCCGGATTGACCTGGACGGGATCCATTGCACGCAGGTCGCGGTTGCCGGGAGAAGGGCGCACTGCATCTTCGAGTACATCTATTTCGCCCGTGCGGACGCGATCATGGACGGGGTGCTCGTGTACGATGTCCGCAGGCAGATCGGCCAGAAACTCCATGACGAGGCGCCGGTCGATGCCGATTCCGTATGTTCGCTTCCCGATTCCGGGACTGCCTATGCCATCGGGTACGCGGAGCAGTCCCGCATCCCGTTCGTGGAATCCTTAATGAAGAACCGGTACATGGGCAGGACCTTCATCATGCCGACCCAGAAGGAGCGGGAGAAGGCAGTGCGGATCAAGCTCAACCCGATTCCGGCGCACCTGAAGGACAAATCCATCGTGCTCGTCGATGACAGCATCGTCCGCGGCACGACATCCAAGCGTATCATCACCATGATCCGCGATGCCGGCGCCCGCGAGATCCACATGCGGATCGGGTCTCCCGCCATCAAATCTCCCTGCTACCTCGGTGTGGATTTCCCTACCCGGGAGGAACTGATCGCACACAACCTCTGCGAGGACGAGGTCAGGAAGAGCATCACCGCGACCACGCTCCATCATATCTCGCTCGAGGCGCTTATCGAGGCGATCGGTTTTTCCCGCGACGACCTCTGCACCGGGTGCCTCACGAGCTGCTACCCGCTCCCCATCGAGGGCGAGCATGCCAGGCCCTGCAAGGTCGACTTCCTTGACGGCACGATCCAGGCAAAGCTTGGCTCGTTCGAAGCATAAGAAGCGCTGGATCTGCCGCCTCTTTTTTTGGCAGTCGGTTTTCCGGAATCAGGTTTCCGGAATCAGGTTTTTAACTATCCGGCACAGATACTCACAAATAACACTGATTGCGCATCCGGTGACCCATGCCCCCAGCCCCCCGCACCCTGATTGTCGATGATGACCCCATCATCACTCACCTTGTCTCCACGATGCTCCAGAGGAAAGGACATAATATTGTCGGGATTGTCACAACGGGGGAGGAATCCATTGGAAAAGCGGCAGAGCTGAATCCCGACCTCGTGATCATGGATGTGAACCTGCCCGGCAAGATGAACGGCATGGATGCAGCGAATTTTATCTTCCAGCTCTTCCATTACCCTATCATCTTCATCACTGGGATTACCGATGAGGAAAAGCTTGACCGGGTCAAGTGTTCGCAGCCGTACGGGATCATCTTCAAGCCGTTCACCGATATCGAGATATCCACCAGTGCCAATCTCGCGCTCTACAACCACAACATCCGTGCGAAGTCCATGAGCCCGTTGCCCGCGGGAGATCCACGAAAGCTCTTCGATGCACTTGAGGCGGTCATCCTTACGGACAAACAAGGAAGAATCATATTTATCAACACCTATGCCGGCTGGTTCATCGACCTCCCCCCGGAGGAAATCCTCATGAAGCACTGGCGGGACGTCCTCATGCTCATCAACGACCAGACCGATGAGCAGCTCAAGGATCCCGTTGCGGAGGCAGCACTGCAGATGGCCGGGGTAATTTACAATTCTAATACTGCGATGGTGACAACGACATCAAAGCGCCGGAAGGTGAGCGTGTCCGTCCGCCCGGTCAAGGACGAGCACGATAAGTTCCTTGCAGTCCTCCTGTCCATAAAAGAGAAGGCGCCAAAAGCTTAAACGGTGACGCCGGTTGCCCCACAGGGCATTTGTATCTCTCTACCTTTGAGAGAAAGGTCATTTTCGGTACGCGGGAATATGCCCGATATTCTCCTTTTTTAAGTTTTTAGACAGTTGCGGTTTTCCCCGTTGTCGAAATCAAAAAGGATAAGCATACCCGGGTTCTACACCCCGTATACCCGGTTGAATGCAAGGTACCCCATGTCCCCGCCCCCTTCCCGCATCCTGATTGTCTATGAGGATGCCATCATCGGCAACCTCGTCTCCACCATGCTCCAGAAGAAAGGATACGTCATCGCGGGGATGGCGGACTCCGGCATTGATGCGTTTGCAAAATCGGTGGAGCTGGCCCCCGATCTCATCATCATGGACGTGAACCTGGCGGGGTCGATGGATGCGATCGACACCGCCCACTATATTTTCCAGCTCCTCCACATCCCGGTGGTGTTCATTGCAGGAACCTCCGAAGAAACAACGCTTGCACGCATGAAGTACGCGCAACCTTCGGGGGTCATCTTCAAGCCCTTCACCGCGATCGAGGTCACGACCATCGCGGACCTCGCGCTCTCCACCCATGCCAGCCGGGCAAAGACGCTGGGGGATTTGCCCGCTGGCGACCTGCGGAAACTGATCAACAATACCGATGAGGCGATCGTTATCATGGACAAGCGGGGACGGATCATCTATCTCAACCAGTATTCCCTGTGGTTCCTCGACACGACCCCTGAAAAGGCAATCATGCGGCACTGGCGCGACGTCATGATGTTTGTCAGTGACACGAGCGAAGAGGAGGTCAGCGACCCGGTCACCGAGGCCACCCGGAATATGGCAGGCGCCATCTATGATGCCAGCACGTCTCTTGTGACCACGACTTCCAAGCGCCGGAAAGTTATCCTTGCCATCCGCCCGATCCACGACGATCACGACCGCCTCATTGCCGCGGTCATGTCCCTTAAGGTGAATTTGAAAACCTATATGTGACCCGGGGGGCTACCGAACCCGGGCAGGATGTTTCATGGAGCACATAAGGCAGGCATTCAACAAGTTTGCGCAGGAGTATGATTCCCAGCGGGAGTACATCATCCCCGACCTGCGGCAGTTTTACGGTGCAGCGGTCTGGGCCATGGAGTCCCCGGCAGGAAAACCGGAAATTCTCGATGTCGGTGCCGGCACCGGCCTGTTGAGTGCGTTCCTCCTGGAGAAGTTCCCCGATGCCCGCCTCACGTTGATGGACATCTCCGAGAATATGCTGGACATGGCACGGAATCGGTTTGCCGCCCGGCCGGGGACCGGGTATGTGGTCTGCGACTACAGCTGCTCGGAACTCGGCGGGCCGTACGATATTGTCTGCTCCGCGCTCTCCATCCACCATCTCGCACCTGAAGACAAGCGGTTGCTGTTCAAACGCATTTTTGCAAGCCTGAAACCGGGCGGGATGTTTGTGAATGCCGACCAGGCTGATGGCGAGACCCCCTACTTCCGGGAGCGGTACCTCGATTACTGGAACGATTTCCTCAAAAGCGGGCCGATGACCGGGGCCCAGCACGCGGAGATCCTGAAGCGGCGGGACACGCTGGACCGGAACGATAGATTATCCGTGCAGCTTTCGTGGCTCTCCGAATCCGGGTTTTCGGACGTGGACGTGGTGTACAAGAACCGGACGTTCATCGTCACGGTGGCGAAGAAGGTATAAGGCCAGGTTTGGGGCGCCTTCCGCCCGTACGCGGAACGCCTCGCGTTTTATCGCGGGGTCGTGTGAAGAATCTGCTGTGTAAAAAACGTTGTCGGGAAGTATGGAAAATCACCTGACAATAAGAGCATACCCTCCCCCTTCGGGGGTCGCTCGGCCGCCTCGTCGGGGCCTCGCTGGGCAAGTGAGTGGCCTTCACAATTTGTAAAAGATATTCGGGAAAACCCCGGAAGAAGGTTGGCAGGGGATTGCTCCCCCGCCGTTCATACTTTTTTGTCGTTTTCCATGTGGTCGAGGACCCGGTCCCACATGACGAGGAGGCCAGGGACGATCACGTAGGCGAGCAGTCCCGTTCCCAGAAATGCTCCCATGATAATGAGTTCATTGTCCATCGTTGTCACCTCACGCGAGGGCGGTGACGCCGTCAGCCCAGGTCTCGATCCGTGTCCTGATATTGTCGTCTTCGTAGGACGAGATCGTCACCTGCGACCGGGAGATCGTGAGGAAGTAGTACTCGCCGTTGGGGTCGTGGCACTTCAGGGTCGCCGAGTAGGTGTCCCCTGCACTGTCATGAACCGCGCTGCCGCCGTGGGCCGCGTTGTTCGCGGTGTTGGCAAGCATCGCGGTGATTCCCGCGGTGAAGCCGGCGATCGTGTTGTAGCTCTCCGACCCGCTGCCGATCCGCTTTGCGTCGGTGTCCTGGTACACGAACTTTGCCGTGTAGGCTTCCTTGTTCTTCTCAATGGGCTGGTGGTTTGTCCCGCCGATCATGTACGATATGCACCCGAACGGGTTGGTGGTTATCACGGACTGTACAATCGTGTTGAACGCGTTGACGTCCGCGATCGGGTTCGCAAGCTTGCGGACCGCGCTCTTTATGTTGGTTCTCTGGTTGAAATCTGCCATATACATCCCTCCTTTAGGATTTGAGGTCACTGACCGGACCTCGCGGGTTCCTGATCTGTTCCAGACCGGTCGCCCTGGTTATTCTCCTGCTGTGCATCAGGATGTCGAAGGCTGGTTTCCAGCCATCCCACTCCTCTTCGAGGTTTCGATAACCTCTGTCCCGTGTCTGCCTGGTTCATTCTAGTTCTGTTTAGTCGAAGGTCGGCTTTCGCGTACCTTCGAAGTTCGGCCTTGGGCCTCCCTTCTCTTAGTCGAGGTTAGACAACCTCTCCGATTCACCTCTTCGAGGTTCTCCGAACCTCGTTTTTGTCGCAGGGCCCTTTGACATACTATTCTACGCATTACCAGAGTATAGCCGCGGGCACGGGGGTGCTCTCCGGGGCTCCTGCAAGCCCGGTTGCCGCATACGGGCATGGAGAGGTACGCGCTCGTTGATCCGAAGGCTTCGGTGCAGGGGTTTGATTATCGGACTGGGATTTCCGCGGGATTTTCATGATTTTCTGCATCGTTATGACGTTGCCGATACCCCAGTTATAGACACGGTACCGGAGGAGGCCGTGCTCCCGGGAGATGACGAGGAGCTGGATGTTGTCTGCCTCCGAACGGTAGTACGGCTCCATCTGCCGGATGACGTCTTCGTACTGTTCCCAGACGTTCCGGGCGTTTGCAACCGATTCTCTGGGCCGGGCGACCCTGGCAAGGATCGATCCCGCGTGGCTCCAGCCCATCAGGTCGAAGGGAGATTCGGGGTCGAGGACTTTTCCGATGGTGTACCCTTCATGTTTAAGGATCTCCGCCACCTCGATGGTTCCCCGCGGGACATGCTGCCCGCTGCGCTTGCCGGTCGTCGCGTTCCCGCCTGAGTTCTTCTTATTGGTGTGCCCCTGCAGGTACCTCTTTTTCTTCACAATGCGTCTGGGCGGGCAGTTGTTTGAGGGTATATTCCCCGGCTCTTTTCCCGGCGTGGTTTCCGGATCTGTACAAGAACGACCGGCACATCCCGCACCGGTCGCAGTTCCCTCCTGTTCGACCACCCCCGCGTGAGACGCGGTCAGAACCGCATCCGTCTTTTCCGTGTGGAGCGTGGTCTCCTGCAATTCCTGGTTTGTTTCGATTACTTCGTTCATGTCATTCACTTCTTTCCTGTGGTTTGTTCAACAACGATTCCTGCCGGGCGCTGGTGCTCGTCCGTAATGATCCAAAAACGCCGGTCCCGGGCGAGAGCCGGAGCTATATCCTGAAAGGAACGTGTCGTTTTTAGAATCGGCAGGTGACCTCTCGGATACAACCCCGTGTCGAGAACCCGGACGCCGGTTACCTACCGATCACCAAAGAATGTGTAGAGCGAGAAGAGTGGGGCGTGGCCGCTCGTTTTCCTGTACCGCTTCCCCATGTCCAGAACATTTCCTTCGGATGCTACAAGGACCGTCTTTGCATCCCGGATTTCTTCGGCTGCTGGCATAAACAGGCGGGCTGCTGCCGCGAGTTTTGCCCTGAGCCAGGATTTCAGTTGTCCGGGGAGTTCGCTAATCATTGTAGTAAATCAATCAAAGATTTGGTCAGATATATATCCTGTGGTGAATGCGGATCATTTCGCAGTCAATCCGGCTCGTATGCGGGAATCGGGGACTGTTACATGGTCGGATTGGTATAACCTGGCGGTTAGCTGTGTGGTGCGCCGCTGTCGGGTTGGGAAAAGAGGGGTTTATGGGGCCGGATTCGGGGGAGCGGTTGGGAGGGGCGGCAGAGAGGAAGATGTAGCTTAGCTTTCGATTTGGCTTTCTACAATCTTAATCTCTTGCTCCGTCAACCCATACAATTTGTAGATGATTTGATTAATGAGACTATCAGTCGCCGAAATCTTTGCTATCAAAGGTTTCAATTTGTTACATGAATCGATGTACCATGCTTCCAGATTTTTCCGATTGTTAGGACTCTTGGGATTATACCCTTCTTTGATCTTGCTCTGATTCTTTACAAGAATATTAACAAATTCAGTAAAATTGTTTTCATAATATTTCTGGATTAATGGCCCGTTTGACAGTATATCAATCGATGCCCCGATCTCGCTATCAACAAAATCGAGAAATGCCTTAATTTCACCATCCTTGGCCTTGTTCATCTCGATCATCTGTTCTGCAAGAAAAGCAAGGATATCGTGAATAACGTCTGATTCTTCCGGATTTACGGAAAGTCGGGTATCTACGAAAGCACGGTGGGGTTCTCGTACCGAAGAAATGGGTTGGAAAGAGGGTAAAGATCCTGTTATTGGAAGAGGTTGCAGAAGAAGAATAAAAAATTACTTTTTTGGTTCATCCACAGAAATCATACCTTTTACAACTAATTCAGATTCTTCTAACTTGTGAAGGCCAATATTGTAGGAAACGTGATCTCCAGTTAAAACAATATTAGTAATTTTTAATTCATATTCTCTACCGCATCGATTACATTTTATACGAAATGCTGTTGGGGAGATAAAGCTATGACATTTCGAACATTGTAATTTTATATCATGCCCAACAATCCCCTTCACTAATTTAAGGGGGTCTAGCAAATCAGTCCTGAAAATCCTATCTGCTAACCATTGTGCAATTTCATCAACTTCATGTTCCCCTTGGGCAGTTTTAATGCAATAATGAACTTCTTCTAAAACATTTCTCGACCAAACGGTGTATCCATTAAGTCCCAAGAAAATAAACGCGGTTGATAACCCTGTTCTTTTTTGTCCATCAGCAAACTGATGGTACCTCAATAAGCTATGCATCAAAAATGCAGCTTTGTGTACTACGGTCTCTAAAGGATCATGACCAAAAACACGAGAATGTTTTGCTCTATCTATTAGTCCATCCAATTGTGTGGGATCTAACATTCCCATTTGCCCGCCAAATGTCTCAATTAAATCATCATGAATTTTTTTAATCTGTTTTCCAGAAATCCATTGTATAGTTTGTTTATTTCCACCCCTAGCAATACTTAAGATATGACTCCCAAAATCGATATGATATGGTTTTTCTGTTGATATTGGAATATGCTCAATAGCATCATATTTCTGAGAATCCAATAACGATAAATATTCCATTACTGGTGCCCAACTAATTTTTGCCATTTCGAGTTGCGTTTCAAAATTGGTAGGTCTCCCCCGATTTCGTTTTTTCTTTAATTTTTTGGGTTTCCATGTTTGGACCATAGTATTTTCTTCTTTTACTAATGGGCATAATACTTGTTTTTTGATTTTTAACATTCAAACCACCAACCCAATCAAAGGACACGATGTCATTTTACACCACACTCAGGCAGAGTGGGGCCCCCCCACCCCCCTCTCTTCAGCCAAGACAAGCCCCCACCCCCCTACGGCCGCACGCACGTGATCACAGTTCTCCATGGAATCACGACGGTACAACCAACCTCCCCAGCCAAAACCGGAGGGGGGGTGGTACCCCCTATCAGGCAGGGCGAGGCCCTCCCCTGCCCCTCACTCTTCCGGAAGACCGGCCACCCCCACCCCCCGTCTCCTCAGCCCGGACAGGCTCCCACCCCCCCACGGTCGCCCGCCCGCAGGCACGGCCTTCTTTGGAATCACGTCGGAGCGCTCGTACAGCAGGCCATAATCAGAGAGGGGGGTGGGAGCCACTCTTGTGCCCGGAGGGGTACCCACCCCCCTCCGGCAATTCCAGAAACGCCGGACCCCCCACCTCCCCGGTCTTGGGCTGGGACAAGGTCCCATCTCTCCGCTATCCCGGAATCCGCATGGCTAAATAATACCGGATCCTACGTTCCTGTCAGGAGAAACAATGAAAGCATTCCATCTCGTACTGGTGCTCTCACTCGTAGCCCTCTGCCTCACGGTTCCCGGGGCTACTGGAGCATCATCCTCGGCCGCTATTTCATCGGCGGCTGCAGACACCTCGGGAACCCCCCCGCAGAATGTTTCCGTATACATCAGCGAGGCGAAAGCCGCAGTGGCCGAACGGAACTGGACGAACGCCCTGATCGTCACCACCCGGGGCATCGCATGGTACCCGGACAGCGCAGACCTCCTCTGCCTGCAGGGATACACGTTCCGCAAGATAGGACAGTACCAGAAATCTGTTGACGTAATCTCCCGGGGCATCTCGCTGGATCCAAAACCGGTCCGGTATGCCAACCAGGGATACGGGTACCTCGCGCTGAAGAACTACACTGCGGCGCTTGCCGATGCAGAGAGCGGAATCTCCCTTGACTCTGCCTACCCGACAACGTATGGCGTGAAAGCGCTCGCGCTCCATGGCATGGGCAGGAACCCCGAAGCGCTCGCTGCCATCGACAAGGCTCTCGAACGCGGGCCGGACAATGTCCATTACTGGCACGTGAAAGGAACCCTCCTTTCGGCACAGGGAGACTGTACCGGTGCTGCAGCCGCACTGGAAAAGTCCCTTGGGATCGATCCCAATTACGATCTGCCCTATCCGGGCTTCAAGAGTGCACAGGAGAGCCTCGAAGCACTGAATGCCACCTGCACCCCGGCAACACAGGCCCCGGTACATCCGTCACCTACAAAATCCTCACCTGGCGGGATCGCGGTCATCGGTCTTGCCGGTGCAGTGATCGCTCTCGGGATGAGAAAGTAACACTTTTTTAAAAAAAACATTCACAAAAGCAGTAGCGAGGGATGGATTTGAACCATCGATCTACGGGTTATGAGCCCGTCGGGATATCCTGACTACCCTACCTCGCTTCCTATAATCAGGGTTATAATATAGTCGGGGGGCGCTATTATACCTTTCCTCCTTTGCCGGCCCGGTTTGGAGGAACAGGTGTCGCCAGATTAATTTAGCAGCGACGGTATATTGAGAAGTATGGATGATGAGCTTTCCCGGATCCGGGAGAAGCGCAAAAAGGAGTTGGAAGACAAGATGAAGCACGAGAAGAAGGGGACCGTGGAGCATGTCGACGAGATGCACTTCCAGCAGTTCATTGCCACTCACCAGTACGTGGTCGTGGATTTCTGGGCGGAATGGTGCGGGCCCTGCCGGCGGATTGCCCCGGTCATGGATGAACTGGCAGGGGAATTTGCAGGCAGGGTCGCGTTTGCAAAATGCAACACGGATGACAACCGGCAGCTTGCCATGCAGTTCAACATCGATGCAATCCCCGCGATGATGCTTTTCTCAAAAGGCCAGCTGGTTGACAGAATTATCGGGGCATACCCCAAGGATGCGATCCGGGAAAAGATTGTCCATAAATTCGGGTTGCACTAAAAAATATCTTTTTTTAAGATCTTACCGCACAATCCCGGTCTTCACATCACTACCCGGGTGACCACGCCGTGCATCTTCTCCGCGGGAAGAGTATAGAACTGCACGAATGGCGGGGAGACCTTCTTGATGATGCTGTACAGTTTCCAGAATGCCTTGTCGCTGACAATGTTCTCGATGCCATAGAAGATCGTCTTCCCCTCGATCCCGTGGCTCTCCAGCAGTGAGACGATATCGATCACTTCCATGTAGCCGGTGGTGATGGTGAAGAGCTGCAGGCCGTCTGCAAGGGCAGGATCGAGGTGGGTTTCCACCCCGAACGGTTTCTCGGTGATCTGTATCCAGACAAGGACATTGTTCTCGTACATTATCTCGTTCTGGAAGAAGATCTGCCCGAGGTACGGGGAGATGTTTTTGATATCGCTGATGAAGTAAAGTGCCGTTCCCCGGATCTTATTGAGGGAGACATAACTTTCCCGGTATTTCGGCAGGAACTCTTCGAGCCGGATGGGCTGCAGGAGCTCGTGGAGCCGGTCCTGTCCCCGGATAAAGGCAATGGTAAGGATTAACGGGATTGCGGCGAGGATGAACGAGAAGTACGCGCCGTGCGGGATCTTCAGCAGGGTTGCGAGGAAAAAGAAAAAATCGATCACGATGAGGGCGCCGGCACAGAGCATCTTGACCGGGTCTTTCATCAGGAGGAAGATGACAGCCATCATGATTGCGGAGATCAGCATCGATCCCGAAACGGCAAGACCGTAGGCAGAGGCCAGGTTCTCGGAGGACCCAAACTCGAACATGACGACAAGCACAGCCACCAGCAGCATCCAGTTGACGGCATCGATGTAGATCTGGGACCGGAGTTCCGGGGAGGTGTACTCGACCTTCATCTTCGGGAAGATCCGCGTGGTCATACCCTGGTAGACGATCGAGAACATCCCGGAGATCATTGCCTGCGAAGCGATGACCGTTGCGCAGACGCTCAGGATGAGGAAGGGGATGTAGATGAAGGGACTGATGTGGTTGACCATCGAGAAGAGGACATTATGGGTGTTGTCGGTCATCATCACATAGGCGCCCTGCCCAAGATAACTGAGTACGAGCGCGGGGAAGACCACGACCCATCCTTTGACGATCGGCTCCCGGCCGAGATGCCCCATATCTGCGTACAGTGCCTCCCCCCCGGTAACACAGAGGATCACCGCGGACATGACCACGAGGGAAGCCCAGCCGTTCTCGATGAAGAACTGCAGTGCATAGACCGGGCTTAAGGCAAAGAGGACCTGCGGCGCACTGAGAATCGAGATGATGCCGGTGATGGCAAGGGTGCCAAACCAGACGACCATAATCGGGCCGAACGCCCATGCCACGCGGTCACTGCCGCGCCGCTGGAAGAGAAAGAGTCCGATGGCAATGGCGGCAGCGATCAGGAGGACCGTAGTCCCGCTGGTTGCTTCAAATCCCGGGATCAGGAGGATGCCTTCGACCGCTGAGAGGATACTGATCGCCGGAGTGATAACGCCATCTCCGATGAAGAGGGCGATACCGACAATTGTCAGGACGGATATTACCGATGCGGCAATGCCAGGTTTTAAGAGGGTGTCAAGAATGGTCTTGAGAACGATGGTACCTCCCTCTCCCTTGGCGGAGAGCGACATGGCAAGCCAGATGTACTGGGCGGTGATGATGATAAAGAGTGTCCAGGTGATCAGGGAGAGGAGGCCAAAGATGTTCTGGACCGTTGGCATCATGAAGAGCAGGATTGCCCCCACGGTGTAGATCGGGCTCGTCCCGATGTCCCCGAAAACCAGGCCAAGGGATTTGATGATTTTCGAAGCCGGACTGCCCGTATCGTTCATTCGTTATTATCTTGTATCAATCCGCGTAAAACCTTTGTTTTTTTTAAGTTCCCGGAGGGGTTGTTTTTTAACCGGACATTGGCCCCGGCGACGCGACCGGCCCCGGCGACACAGGGCTGAATAAAAAATTTCCCGGATATGTTATTGCGGTTTGCCTTTTTCGTTGAGCTTTGCTGCCATGATAAAATCGTTCAGCGTCAGGCCGCCGGCTGGATAGGTGTAGAACGAGACATCAACGAGGCGGCACTCTTTCATGCAGATGTCCGGGAAGTGCCCCTCTTCCGTGGCAAGGGTGGCGATCCCGTTGAAAAAGGCAATGCAGGAGGCTGCGTCCGCCTGTTCGAAGGTTCTGGTGATGTGACCATTGGAAAGCGACCAGCCCGGGATCTGTCCGAGGAGCTCCATGGTCTCCTTGCGGGTGAGCGGCGGGGAGCCGGCCTTGTACGTGGTGCACTTCTGCTCTGCGAGTTCCATGGTTATTTCTCGGTGCGCCACACCAAAAAAAGTTTCTCCAAAAAAAGGCCCCTGCGGGCCTTTTAAATCCCGGGTCAGAACCCGGCTTATGCGGCTGCCGCAGATACCGTAAGATCCCTGCCGTACTGCCACTGGAGGACGAGCATGACCGCCATCGAAACGGGCAGGGCGATGACGAGCGGATCGACTGCGGTCCACGGTGCGCCAAGGAGTGTTACCTTCCCGAATATCGCCTGGCAGAGGCTCAGGGGTTTTGCCTCTGCTGCGTGGAAAAAGGCAGTCCAGACAAACCAGACTAAGGCACCGCTGACCATGCTGTACAGGGCGGCTTTTGTCGAAGGTGCCTTTGCATAGACGCCGACAGCAAATGCCGGGAGGAATGCGCAGGCGCACAGGCCCATGAACATTGCGGTGGCCCGGGCAATGATGCTGATGGGCAGGAGGAAGGCAAGGATCGTCGAGACGACCATCATCAGGACAATGCCCACCTGGTGGGCTTTTAAGGAGAGTGCGCACTCCCTTCCCCGTCCCCAGAGGTCGCAGACAAGAGCCGTACCCATGGCATGGTAAAGCGCACTCAGGGTTGACATGGCGGCTGCAAGGAGGGTTAACATGAATATTACGATGAAGAGGTCCGGCATCGATGCGTTGATAAAGAGCGGGATAATGGCATCCACGTTCCCGCCCGCTGCATCAAGGGCGATCTTGCCGGAGGTCTGGTAAAAGTACACATTGGAGAGGGCACCTACCGTGAAGGCGACACCGGTCATTATCAGGATGAACGGACCCCCGACAAGGACTGCACGGTTCAGGGATCTGTTATCCTTTGCTGTCATGAACCGCACCACCAGCTGGGGCTGGGCCAGCACACCGATACCAACACCCATGACGATAGTGGTTACCAGGGTGAACCACATCGGGGATCCGAGAACGGGCATGGATGTCCAGCCGGTCATTCCCTGATCTGCGAGCACTTTTGGGACAAGGTGTGCCATGTTGGTGAGCGCAGTGCTTCCTGCGGTAAATCCGCCGACGGCAATCAGGGTAAGGGCGAAGAGGACGGTCATACCGATCAGCATGATCGTGCCCTGGAAGACGTCGGTGTACATGACGGCGATAAGGCCGCCGAAGACCACGTAGACTACGGTGATCAGGGCAAAGAGCAGCAGCGAGGAGGAATAGGAGATGCCAAGTGTTGGTTCTATGAACCGCGCCCCGCCGATCAGGATCGCAGCAGTGTACAGGGGCATCGAGATGACGATGATGAAGCCCGCGATGTATTGCAGGATCGGGGACTTGTAGATCTTGCACATCAGGTCCGGGAACGTTACCGCATTAAGGTTGTTTCCGATCTCCCGGGTCTTCTTCCCGAAGAGGACAAAGGCAAGGAGGACTCCAACACCCACCGTCAGGACGGTCAGCCAGATGAGGCCCATCCCCATGTTCGCCGCCGCCCCGCCGAACCCGATGATGGCAGACGTGGAGATGAACGTGGCACCATAGGAAAGCGCAATGATGACCGGGTGGCTGTCGCGACCGGCGACAAGGTAGTCCTCGGAACTTTTCGTCTTCCGGTATCCGAGGTAACCGATGATGAGGGTTACGGCAAGGTAGACCAGAACCAGCGCCGTCATCGTCAGCGGGTTAACTGCCATCGTCACTGCCCTCCTTGTTCCAGTTCAGCAAACCGTATACAATACACGCCAGCGCTAAGCCGATGGCCAGACCATAGCCGAGCAATATCTGCGGATCAGGGATTCCAAGAATCATTTTGAAAACCTCTGGTAAACTCTTTCATCGCGACATTACACGGGGACCAGATGGAAGAAGGTCCCCTATCTAAAGAAGAATGCGAAGCACGGGCCCGGATAAGAAACGATATGACAAGCCCAATGCGACCTCATTGTTTACCGGATCATAATCTGGAAACCGGGGTATATATCTGTTGTTTTTTGTACCTCGATGTTCACGTCTGTACATTGCTAACATGCAGCATGCTTTCGCAAAAGACCTTATCGCATCAGGCACAATCCTCATCCTGATACACTCTTGGCGTCGGTATTCTCCACCCTGCACGAGTCCCTCCAGCAGGTGCTTGCACAACGGCTCGAATGGACTGAGCTCCGCGAAGTGCAGGAGCGGGCCTATTCAGCAGTAACCGGGGGGAGCGATGTCCTTATCATCGCCCCTACCGCCGGCGGGAAATCTGAAGCTGCCCTCATCCCGGTGATGGATGATATCTTAAAAAACGGGAGGCCGGGGGTGACCTGTCTCTACCTCTCTCCGCTAAAAGCGCTCATCAACGACCAGGAGGAGCGCTTCCGGGCATTCTGCGTCCCGACTTCGCTCTCGGTGATGAAATGGCACGGGGACGTGGCGAAGGGGGACCGTTCGTGGAAGGGGGAGCCCCCACACTTCCTGATGATCACGCCGGAATCCCTTGAAGTACTGCTGCAGGAAAAAACCCTTGCTGCTGATCTCCGGCAGGTGCGGTATATCATTGTCGACGAGCTCCACGCGTTCGTGGAATCCGAACGGGGCGTCCACGTAAAAGTCCTCCTGGAGCGTATGGACCGGCTCACAAAACGGAATATCCAGCGGATCGGGTTGTCTGCTACCACGGGGAACCCGGCCGAGATCCTGTCGTGGCTTTCTGACGGGAGGCAGAAAGAGGAACTCGTTGTTGTCCCGTCAGCTCCCAAAGAGAAGCACTTCCGTTTCATTGTCGAACCTGAAGAGAGCGGGCGCATTGATGCTCTCGTCCGGACCGTTGCCGGAAAAAAAGCGCTGGTCTTTGTCAACAGCAGGAGTGTTGCAGAGATGTTCATGCAGGCGGCGGCCGGCAGGGTGCCAAACATCCACATCCACCACTCATCCCTTGCACCGGCGATTCGGAAATCTGCCGAGGAGGCATTCCTTTCCGGGGACAGCGCCTGCATAATCTGTACCAGCACCCTTGAACTGGGGATCGACATCGGGGACCTCGACGTTGTGGTGCAGGTCGGACCTCCCAATACCGTATCTTCGTTCCTCCAGCGGATGGGGCGGAGCGGGAGGCGGGGGAAGGCTTCGAATGTTGTCTGGATCGTAAAAAGTCCCTGCGAGCTTCTCTGCAGTATCGCCATCATTGAATGCGCGATGGAAAAGGCAGTCGAGGATCTCCGCCCGCCGGAAAAACCCTATAACGTTCTCCTCCAGCAGCTCTTCTTATTCCTGCACCGTAACCCACAGGTGTCCCGGCGGAAGGTCATCGCCGAACTCCTCTCGTACCCGGCTTTTGCCGGAATTTCCCCGGCCGATCCCGACCGGATCATCCGGCACCTCATTGACGAGGAGTACCTGGCAACCGATGGCGAGATGCTGATGCCCGGTACGGAGGCCGAACGGGTTTTCGGGCGATCGAACTGGAAAGACCTGTACTCGGTCATCAGCGGTGGTGGCGAGTACCGTGCGGTCACCCCGGACGGCGAGGTGGTGGGGAAGCTGGACGCCCGCTTCGTCACCAGCCATGAAGACGGCGGGGTGACGCTGGGTGGCAGGAACTGGTCGATGGTGAAGTGTGATGAAGGCCACAACATCGTGGTTGTTGTGCCGGGGGGCATTCTGCCTTCCCGCACCTTCTGGACCGGCAGCACCGAGGAGGGGTACTCACCGCTGGTCTGCCGGAAGATCCGGGAGATCTGCGTCCGTGGCGGGTCCGTCCTGCCGCTTGCAGTCCCTGAGCAGGAAATGATCAGGCTGATATTTGACCGGCTGCCGCAGGAACTCAAAGAACCGGGACTCCTTGTTTCGGAACGGAAAAGCAACCGGGGCCCCGAGGTCCTTATCTGGTCATTCTGCGGCAGCAGGTTTAACCGGGTCCTGGCCCTCCTCCTCACCAGAAAACTCGGGAGCAGGGCGCAGGTGCGGTACAATGATTTTGTCGTCAGGGTCCCGCGGGCCGGAAAGGCCGGGGCAGCAAAACGGGTTCAGGCAGTGCTGGAAAGCATCCGTTCCCTGGAACGGTCCCGGATAGCAGCAGCGCTCCCGCTGCCCCCCCATGAGGGATGGAAATTTGCCCGGGTACTTCCCCGTGACCTCTTTGCCGGACTCGTGGTATCCGATTATTATCACGCTGAGGAGTTTATCGCGAGGTTTGCGGGGATGGAGATCACGCTCTCTGTAGTTGCTCCCATGCCCCTGTCTCCACCTGCGAACGAATAAAGATGTTACCGGCAGGCACCGGAGATCTCGCGGGTAATTGCGGGAAACGCCGGTGCACCATCTTTTTATCAAAATAACATCGAGATCAAGGTATGAAGAAAATTCTCATCCTGCTCCTCACTGCAGCTCTCCTCCTCATGACGTGCGGGTGCACCGAGACAGCCCCGGAGCCCCTGCAAACCCCGGTTCCGACGAGCAAGGCTCCGTCCCCCACCTACCTTCCCGCGACCACAATACTAACGCCGGAAAAAACACCGTCCGTAAATGACAATTATATCGTCATCCGGAAGGACGGGTTCAGCCCGGCGACCATCACCATCGGGAAAGGGGCAAGCGTCCGCTGGGTGAATTCGGACTCAACCGATGACCCTGCGATCTATAACCCCACCCACGCGATCCAGTTTGCCGACAAGAGGTTTTCCAAGTTCCTCTTAAGCCCCGGCCAGTCATTCAGCCAGAAGTTTGACAATATCGGGACATATGCGTATGCGGATGCGATCCACCAGGATCTGAAGGGCACGGTCATCGTGGAGTGAGTCATGTTCCAGGAAATCACCTATGCCCCGCTTTTCGGCAAGCCCCTGATACTCTACCTGGGCATCCTGACCCTCACCGCATTCCTGGTTACTGCTTCGATCGCGATCCTGAACCGGAGGGGGATCCACACGATTCCGTTCAAATGGCACCCGCGGTGTGCGGTGCTTGCAATCAGCCTTGCAATAGTCCATGGGGGACTTGGCATCCTTGCATATTTCTGAATCGGGAAAAAGGGGTAGGGGTTTATCAAAGTCCGACCATGCGGAGTATCGTGCCGACAAGAATGCCGAACATCGAAGTGGACGCTGAAAGCATGCCAAGGAGTATGTACCCGGCGATTGCTCCGATTTTCAGCGGCATATAGGTACGGTTCAGATTAAGCCTTCTTATGGCGCGAAACGACTTCGCATCCGGTGAAATTGCTGGTTTGTTCTGTTTGATCCGGATCATAGTGGCTTACCTCCAACAGTCTGGTATCCGGGTCCCTGATGAGGACCCCGTACCTGCTACCTTATATTACGAATATGGTTTATTTAAAATATCTGATGTTGCAGAAATTGGAAAAGCGCGGTTATATTGATTTTTTAGAGGAATTCGGCAAGAATTAATCGGGTTTTCCCAATCTTCGGGAGGAATGGAGATCCGAAAGACCGGACACCCCATCCGACTGATGTGACCAGGGAAAATGGTGAAGATGTCAACTTCACATTCATACGCCGAGGGGGAGATTTGAACTCCCGAGGCGCGAAGCGCCAGTAGCTTTCGAGGCTACCGCCTTCCCGGGCTAGACTACCTCGGCAATTTGCCCTTCTAATTTTTTCATCACTTGCTCTAATAGTTATCTGACCCTTTTGTGCAGGGTGCAGCATATCCAGCGGGTACCTGGTGCCGAAAAAGAAAAAAACCGGAACCGGGGGGCATCCGTAAAAAAGGATGGTATCGGGGAGAATCACATCATGGGGGGAGCGCCGGCCCTGCCACCCTGCTGGGTGATCATCATGTCATCAACACGGATGAGCATGACCGCGGTCTCTGAAGCGCTCTGGATTGACTGGCGCTTGGACCGCAGGGGTTCGATGACGCCCTCGGCGAGCATATCTACGACCTTACCCTCGTAGACATTCAGCCCTGCATTCTTCTTACCCTTGGAGTGGACGTTCTTGAGCTCGACGAGCTTGTCAATCGGGTTGTAGCCGGAGTTCTCCGCAAGGGTGCGGGGGATGGACTCAAAAGCGGTTGCATACGCTTCAAGAGACAGCTGGACCCGGCCGCCCACGGTCTGGGCGTATTCGCGGATCTTCATTAAGAGTTCTGTCTCGACTGCGCCACCGCCGACTACGTAGGTGCCGTCTTCCATGGCATCCATGACCACGCGGGTCCCGTCAACGACTGCCCGCTCAAGTTCCTCAAGGAGATAGTCGCTCGTTCCCCGCAGGAGGATGGTTGTGGTCTTCGGGTTCTTGCAGCCGGAGATACGTGTAACGCTTCCTTCAGTGTCTTCCTCAACAAGCTCTGCAGCGCCGAGGTCCTTTGCTGTCAGGGACTCGGGCTTGTTGACGATGTTTGCATGGAGGGCCCGTGCGGCGTATTTCATGTCCTTTTCAGGAACATCCTCAATGGCGAGGATACCGCTCTTCGCGAGATAGAACTGGGCAGCATCCGAGATGCCTTTCTGGCAGAGGAGGACGTTTGCCCCGCTGTCGATAATCGCATCAGCGAGTTTCCTTAACGCCTCGCGCTCCTGTTCGCTGAATGCAGTGATCTGCTCGGCGCTGGAGATCTTGATCTTGGCCTTTACCTGCGTCTTGGTGATCTCTAAGGGCATTGCAACCATGGCTACCTTTGCCTTGGCTACTTTCTTGGGCATGCCCTCATGAACCCGGGTCTTGTCGATGACAACGCCACGGATCAGCTCGGCATCGTCCATGGACGCTCCCTTCTGCTTCTTGATCATCACATCTTCTTCGTCGACAAGGTACTTGCTGCCGGACTTCTCGGCAACGGTCATGACCGCGTCGACGATAATGCCGTCGAGCTTGCCTTTGACAACTTCGATCGATTTGCCGGTGATCGCGGTATCGGCGATCTTGACAAGGGTCTTCCTGTCGGTCGGGTCGACCTTGAGGGAGAGGGAGTTGACGATCTCGAGCGCTTTTTCCATGCCCATGCGGTAGCCCTGCGCGATGACGGTCGGGTGGATACCCTGCTCAAGCATGATCTCAGCCTGCTCCATCAGGGCGCCAACGAGGATAACTGCGGTTGTGGTCCCATCTCCGACTTCGTCGTCCTGGGTCCGTGCAACTTCAATGACCATCTTTGCGCCGGGGTGCTGAACGGCGATTTCGCCAAGGATCGTGGCACCGTCGTTCGTTATGACAATGTCACCAGTACCGCTGACAAGCATCTTGTCCATACCGCGGGGGCCGAGGGTCGACCTCACGGCGCCGGCGATTGCCTTTGCTGCCGCAATATTCGAGCGCTGGGCCTCTTTCCCGCGATTACGCTCTACATTTTCTTTTAAGATGATTATTGGCTGTCCAGATAGCATAATGTATCCTCCGATGTTGTAAAAGGTGGAATTGAACTTCTATATAAATTGCGTGGTGTTGTGTTCCGGAACCGGGCCGGAAAAAAAGAGGGACTTTAGTCTATACGGGATATCTTGAAGAGCGAGTACACAGGTACACCCTCAACATCCTTGATACCGCGCTTGTCAAAGATGACACAGATCGCAACCGGTGTCGCGTTGTGCTTTTTGAGGTACTTCACGACTTCCCGCATGGTGTTACCGGAGGTCATGGTATCATCGATGATAAGGCACCGCTGCCCGCTCACCGGGGCAAAATTTGCACTGATAGACCCCGTGGGGCGGTCATTCTGATTCTGTTTTACCGGGTGGTAGATTGCCAGTTGTGCTGCTTCCTGCACGGCGATGAGGGTGGCAAGCGGGATACCGGAGATTGCGATTCCCACAATGACATCCGCAGCGGGAGACCCGCTGTCGTCACCGGCCTGGGCCTGGTAAAACCGGCTCAGCAGCATCTGTGCGGTCTCATCGAGAAGGGAAGCGGTGCTGGACACCGCGGTCCAGTCGATGTGCACATCCTTGGGGGCTGCGGTACCTTTTGCCTGCGTCAGAAGCCACGTCACGGTCTCCATGGAAAGGGAGAGTTCGTCAGCAATCTGACCGGGGCTGTGCCCTTCCCCGAGGAGCATCTTTGCCCTGCTGATCAGATCGTCTAGGGAAGACATGACAAAAGATTCGCCGGTATCTATTTAAGTTTTCTTTTAATTGCCGCACCGCAGACTTCACATTCTCCGTCATGGTTATAATACCGGCCACACCCGCTGCACCGGTATTTCCAGTGGACCCGTTTCGCTTTCCGCTGATTGATGGACTGCGTGGTAACCCCTAACACAAGTGCGACATTCTGGATGGCAAAGTCGTCAGTGCAGAGGGTGGCACCGAGATCAAGGGTGAGGGCGAGCAGGTCGATATCCGTCTCTGACAGGACGCCTTTGTCCCTTGAAACGGTTGCTGCCGCGATGACCTTCTGGCGGGTCAGGTCTTCCGGTGATACCACCCGGAGTCCGGCAGCACTGAACTTTTCAAAATTCCCCTTAGACCGGATGTCCACGAGTTCATCGCAGACCGAGGGTGTGGTATACAGCTCCCCCGCGATAGTGCATTCGGAAAAAAAGATGCTTGCGTCAAGAACGGCTTTCATGGGTGGCGAATCAATCGGATATGACGGACTTCTGGTCATCGATCGGGTAAGAGATCAGCCTTTTTTTATGGCACTGGCGATCTGGTTTGCCGCGGAAACCTTGCTGCAGGCACGTTCAATGGTATCGCTGCAGATGACATCCCGGATCCCCTTTGACATCAGCTTGGCATAAGCTCCGCCGGTCAGGACACCATGGACGCAGGCAGCGTAGACTTCTTTTGCCCCCTGCTGGTACAGCATACCCGACGCAGTGGCAATAGTGCCCCCGGTGGAGATGATGTCATCTACAATTACAACCGACCGCGACGCAGCACTCAGCTGCTTAGGGGCCATAGCTACCTCAAGACCGCTGAGTCGGGTCTTGTCAAGATGGTCATATTCCCAGTCTCCTACCGATGCAACCTGTTCTGCGAACGTGAGGGCCCCATCGTCAGGTGCAAGGATGAGCGGGTTTTCAAGCGGGAGCGTTGCGAGGAAGGACCCGATGTCCTTTGCAAGGGAGATATTCCGGGCAGGGACAGCGAAATATCTGAGCACTTCAGTATCGTGGATATTGACGGTTGTGATATCGGTGACACCCTGACTGAGTGCGCGGGCAATTGCCCTGGCGCTCAGGGGTTCGCCTTTCCTGAAACGCTTGTCCTGTCGGGCATAGGCCATGTAGGGAAGGACGAGCCGGCAGCGGGATGTATCGCAGGCATCGATCAATAACAGCAGTTGCACCAGGGAATCATTGTCAACAACACTCCCGATGATGACGGTTTCATCATCCAGGTCCCCGGCCACCAGGTAGTGTTCCCCGTCCGGGAACCGGGAATAGTGTACATCGACAAGACCTGAATGTAATACCCGGGATACCCGGGTGGCAAGTATCTGAGAATTCTCCGTGCTGATGATTTTCATGCTATCGTCCCTGTATCCGGTGCTGATCTCATCGGGTAAAATTTTGAGAACACATAGGTATTCGTCAGCAAGTATTGTAGATTTTCCGCTTTGGAGAATCCGGTGTAATGCAACCGGTACCTGGTGAAATGCAGCACAGGATCCCCCTTCTCCCCGCCGTAATGCTATCAGCTGAAAGTACTTAAACTAGCATGAAACAATTTATATGACACTCCAAAGGTGAAAGAGAGGGTTTTACCGCAATGGAAATTTCTGAACCACAGGCACCACCGCAAGAACCGGCAGAACCGGCCGCACCCGCACCTGCTGCACAGGCCGGAGAGAGCGTGGCTGCAACATCATCCCAGATAGAAGTACCGGCAACGCTTATTGACCAGGTAATCGGTCAGGAACATGCCGTTGAAGTCATCAGGAAGGCAGCAATCCAGCGCCGGCATGTCATGATGATTGGGAGTCCCGGTACCGGGAAGTCGATGCTTGCAAAGGCAATGGCAGAGCTCCTTCCTAAAGAAGAGCTTCAGGATATTCTGGTGTACCCGAATTCCGACGATTCAAACAACCCGGTTATCCGGACTGTGGCAGCTGGACGGGGAAAGCAGATTGTGGGAGCGCATAAGGCCGAAGCAAAGAAGAAGATCCAGTTCCGGCACACCCTCCTGATGCTCCTCCTGCTCGGTATTGCCGGGTATGCCATTATCACGATGCAGCTCCTGATGGGACTCATTGCGGGGGCATTCGTATTCATGGCGCTCCGTTACACGACGCCCCGGGAAGAGGCGATGGTGCCCAAGCTCCTCGTCTCCAACGACTCCAAGAATATCGCTCCGTTCATCGACGGGACCGGATCCCATGCCGGAGCTCTGCTCGGTGATGTCCGGCACGATCCGTTCCAGAGCGGGGGTCTTGAGACCCCGGCCCATGACCGTGTTGAGGGTGGTGCCATTCACCGTTCGAATGGTGGCGTTCTTTTCATCGATGAGATCAACACTCTTGACCCTCACTCGCAGCAGAACCTTCTGACTGCCCTGCAGGAAGGAGAGTTCCCGATCACCGGCCAGAGCGAGCGTTCGAGCGGTGCGATGGTCAGGACCGAGCCGGTGCCCTGTAAGTTCGTGATGGTTGCTGCAGGTAACCTTGACGCGATCTCGGGGATGCACCCGGCACTCCGCTCCCGTATCAGGGGATACGGTTACGAGGTTTATATGGCGGAGAGCATGGACGACACACCTGAGAACCGCCAGAAATATGTCCGGTTCATCGCGCAGGAGGTCAAGAATGACGGGAAGATCCCACATTTCGACCAGAGCGCAATTGACGAGATCATCCGGGAAGCCCGCCGGCGCTCCAACCGCAAGGGCCACCTGACACTCAAGCTCCGGGACATGGGCGGCCTGATCCGGGTCGCCGGCGATATCGCCCGGCAGGAAAATGCCACCATCACCACGGCAGCCCACGTGATCACTGCCAAGAAGACCGCCCGCTCCATTGAGGACCAGGTCTCGGATGAGATCACCCGGCACCTCAGAGAATACGAGATGACGGTAGTCGAAGGCACCCGCGTTGGCAGGGTCAACGGCCTTGCCGTGACCGGCAGTGATGCCGGTTCGGTCCTCCCCATCATGGCGGAAGTGACTCCGGCACAAGGCGCAAGCGGAACCGTTATCGCAACCGGGATGCTCAAAGAGATCGCGCAGGAGTCCATCAAGAACGTCAGTGCAATCCTTAAAAAGTTCACGGGCAAGGATGTCCGGAACATCGATATCCATATCCAGTTCATCGGTACTTACATGGGTGTCGAGGGCGATTCTGCATCTGTCAGTGTAGCCACTGCCGTGGTGAGCGCCATCGAGGGGATACCTGTACGGCAGGACCTTGCCATGACCGGGTCGCTCTCGGTCCGCGGGGATGTACTTCCTGTGGGTGGCGTGACCTACAAGATTGAAGCAGCGGCAAAAGCCGGTATCAAGACGGTTCTCATTCCCCGCATGAATCTTGGCGATGTGCTCATTGAGGAGCGGTTCAAGCCCATGGTCACCATCATACCGGTCGACAATATTGAAGATGTTCTCAAGATCGCGCTCGTCCCGGAAAATACTGACGGGTTCCTCACCAAGCTCCGGAAGATGGCGATCAGGTCGACTGCGATGATCGCAGACACCCCTCCGGTTAACCAGACAACGGCCTGAACACGATGGACAATATCTCCTATTACGATCTGCGGCACGTGACCGGTGAAGTCACCCACATCGATATCGATAACGGTGTAGTGGAGTCCGCGGGCACCTCGTTTTTCAACAAAGCTGTGCTGCGCGTCCTCGTAAAGTCCGGCTGGGGGGTACTGCAGATTGATAATTTCACCCCCTGTAACGGTACAAAATTCGATGAGTATCTCAAACGGGCAGCCCGGCTGGCAATTATTACTGAAGAGAACGTGGTGCTTGGGGATGCACCGCGGGGGATCCTGCAGGTCCCGGCCTTAAAAGAGGATCCCCGCGACGTGGATATCGAAGAGAAATCCCGCCTGCTTGCAGAGATTGAGATGAGCGCTGTCCGCGAAGAGATTGTCAACCGCCGTGCAAACTACATCGAGAAAGATGAGCATGTCCGGTTCTCCGATAGTTCCGGGAACGAATATGAGTACAGGATGGGCAGATCCGGGTTCAACGTCCTTGCGGTTGCCTCCCGGAACGGGAACGTCCAGATGGGATATGAGCGGGAACACTCCATTCACGGGTTCAACCTGCGCCACCGGCAGGAGACCGGCAGGAAAGCAGCGGAGATCGCAACATCCCTGCTGGACGCGATAATTCCCCGGGGGGGGAAGATGAATGCCGTGCTGGATCCCGAACTTGCCGGCGTCTTTGCCCATGAAGCAGTCGGGCATGCAAGCGAAGGCGATCTTATCCAGGAGGGCAACTCGGTCCTGAAAGGAAGGACCGGTGAGCGGATCGGGAACGATAACTTAACGATAGTCGATGATCCCACCCTGCACGAATTCGGGTTCGACCCGGTTGATGCAGAGGGAGTTGCTGTTGCCCGGACCGAGATTATCAGGAAGGGGATGATCAATGCCTTCCTCCATAACCGCGAGTCCCTGGCTGCAGTAGGTAACGGCCTTGCCGGGCATGCCCGTGCCATGGCGGGAGAGCCCCCGCTTGTACGGATGAGCAATACTTTCATCGAGGCCGGGGATGCTACGGAAGCGGAGATCTTTGCAGAATGCAAAAACGGGATATTCCTCATAGGTTCCCGTGGCGGCCAGGTGGACCCGGGCCGGGGGGTCTTCCAGTTCAACGCAGAGTACGGCTACCTTGTGGAGAACGGGGAATGCACCCGGATGGTCAGGGATGTCTCATTATCCGGAGATATCCTGACAACCCTGCATGGGATCCGTCTTTGCGGTAATGAACGGAAGATGAGCCCGGGGTATTGCGGGAAGGGTGGCCAGAGCGTGCCGGTGAGCGACGGGGCTCCCCATATTCTCCTGTGCGATGCGGTGGTGGGTGGCAATGGCGTGGATTGAAGACCTGATCCGGGAAGGTGAGAAGAGCGTCGATGAAGTCGAGGTCTTCTATGTTGAGGGAGAGAGTGTTGCAGCCGACCTGAAACGGAAAAAAGTGAGCCTTGCGACGACATCCCGTGACTGCGGCCTTGGGATCCGCACGATCCATAAGGGCCGGATCGGTTCTTCGAGCACCAACAACCCTGAAGAGTGGCGGGATTGCCTGAAAGCTGCCATCGCGAGCGGAAAGCTGGCAACACCCCAGAAATGGGACGGGCTCCCCGGCGCGGTGAACCTTTCCATGACTCCGCTGGCATTTGATCCCGCTATCAGGGTGGATCCCGCTATAGCCCGCGAGCTGCTGGAAAAGATGCTTGCCGGTGCAACAGGACATGATGCAGATGTGACTGCAGGTTCAGCCGGACTCTCACGCACCCGTGTCACCCTTGCCAACAGCCACGGCATACGGTATGCTGATGAACATACCGGCGTATCGGTGTCCCTCGAGGCGATCAGGGATCAGTCCACGGGATATGAGTTCGACCATTCGTGGGCTCTGGACCGGATCGACCCGGCCCGGGTAGGAGAGCAGGCTTCGTTCTTTGCCAGCGAATCTGCGAAGGGAAAAGATATCCCCACCGGCAATTATGACCTCATCCTCTCCCCGCTCGCGTATGCCGAACTTCTCGGGAATGTCTTTGTCCCTGCCTTAAATGGCAGGAGTGTCCATGCCGGGCGCTCGAAGTTTGCCCGGTCGCTGGGAGAGCGCGTCACAGTTTCGGAAATCTCGATGTTTGACGATCCCCTCCGGCCGGGTGCCAGCGGGAGTATTTGGTGGGATGCAGAAGGGATGCCGACGCGCAGGATCGATTTTGTGAAAAACGGGGTCCTTGAGGCATTTGCATACGACCTCAAAACCGCATACCGGTACGGAAAGCAGAGTACGGCAAACGCGGTACGGGGGGGCTACGGCGGAGCGCCGGGTATCGGCCACCATAATTTTGTCATAGACGGGAAACGGAGCACCCTGGATGATGAAAAAGTAATCTTCATCCACAATGTCGTCGGGGCGCACACGGCAAATCCCATGAGCGGGGAATTCTCCGTTGAGCTCTCCAACGCGTTCTTTATGGAAGGTGCCGAATTTCAGGAACCCATCCGGAGTGCCATGCTCTCCGGCAATGTCTTCGATCTGCACCATACCATCACGGGTCTTGGCAGGGACTCCCGTGCTGTCGGTTCCCTGATTCTCCCGTCCATAAAAATAAATAACCAGCGTATCATTGGTAAATAGGTAAAAATGACCGACGTGCTGGTTGCAATCATCCTTGTCGTGGCAATTGTTGCGATTGTCTGGTACTTAGTCAAACAGATATCCGCCCTCATAGTGAACGCAATTTTAGGGATAATCTGTCTCTTCCTCATCAATTTCCTGCATGTCATGCAGTGGATAGGCAGGCCGGACCTTGGCTACAGTCTTGCAACCATCCTCATATGCGCCATCGGCGGACTTCCCGGTGTCCTGATCCTGGTGCTGATGAGTATCCTTGGAATCACGATATAAAAAAAGAAGAATCAGAATACGTTTGCCTCTGAATAAACATCCACCTTATCCTGGAGAAGATCATAGGGTTTTATCTCACGGGAGTGGGCTGACATCCTCATTTTGACAACTTCAAGGGCGAGGTGGACATTTGTCAGATCAGAAGGCCGGACATACCGGAGCAGGATGACTGTGTCGGCAAGGTATTCGATGAGTGCATGGCGGCTTGAAAATACATTTTCCTTATCCGTTTCCGAAGTCATCATGACGGTACATTTCTTGTCACGGAGTCCTTCAATAAAACGGAACATCTCCTGACGTCGTTCAGCGTTTGACGTGAACAGGTCCTCAAAGAGCGATATAGGGTCGATCACCACGCGGTTTGCCTTTACCTCTTCGATAAGGCGCGGCAATTCATTTTTTATCCGGTTGTTGGCAAGGTTAAAATCCGTGGGATCGAGTTTGATCACGACTAATGACTTGTTCAGGTAGGGAGTAGCATCCCAGCCCTTCTGCCGCATATACTCGAGGATCCGCTCCTCACGCTCCTCAAGGCTGATATAGATGATATTCTCACCCCGTTTCAGGCCTTCCCAGATGAATTCAAGAGAGAACGTAGTCTTGCCCGTACCATAGGTCCCGATGATCGCACAGATACTTCCGGGAATCAGCCCGCCACCCAGCATATCATCGAGGCCGATGATCCCGACCTTGATCCGCTCGCCATTCATATGATCACCCTGATATTGCTCACTTCAAATCCACTCGTTGCTGTTATCTTGACTGCAAATTTGACAAGATCGCGTTCTTCGAGATGGGGCATGACCCCCCGGAATTTCTCAAAATACATCACCCGCTGTCTTCGTAACCCGGTTGATTCTTCCCATTTGAAGAGCATCACGGCATCGGCAATTTCCGCCAGTTCCCTCTCATGGGACGAATCGAGGATTCCCTGGCTGAGCAGGAGATAACAGGTTATCCCCCGCTGTTTTGAGATCCTCTGGAGCCCCCGGAAAAATCCGGTCAGGTTCTGCCAGATATTCGGTATCTGGGTCTGGGTTGCTATGTCTGTTATGGAGTCAAAAACGACCATGCTCCCGGGCTTTGCGGTATTGATCACATTGGAGAGCTGGACGAGGATACTCTCATGTCCCGTCCGTTTCTGGAGTCTTGTAATGATATCGCTGTGACTATACCAGTCATCCGGCACCACGCTGTTGTCAAAATAGAGTTCAGACAGGTCGTCGAACTGGATCGTATCCACACTCGTTTCCAGTCCCTCTATATGGAGGGAACTGATGATCTCCCGCCGTACATCCTCTTTGAGCCTTGTAAATGTGACGTACCGGATCTCCTTTGGGATCGAGAGGTTTTCCGACACAGGACCTTTCATGAGTGCCAGGGTATTGACAATTGAAGTGAACGCAAATTCATAATTTCCCGCCCCGAGCTCCCCGAGGAGCAATATTACCGATCCTGGCGGGACGCCCCCGTCCAGAATGGGGTCAAGGGATGAGATCCCGGTGGGCACTCTTAGGTTTTCTGCTTCCTGCATCTTGACGCCTCAAAAGCGGATGGAGCTGACCAAATCGCAAAAGAAACTCGCATGGTTTGAATGATAAATATATCTGTCCGGCAATTCACCGGACCATTAACACAGGATAGGGCGATCATGGAATAAAACGGGCCGGACTAACCCATAATTATATAGAATGGTCTCCCGAATTATATTTCGAAGCAATCCATTACCATCGGCAGAGGGGTATGTCGTACCATGCGGATACCAAAATTCGTTACATCGTTTGGGAAGACCGGGGAAAAAAAAGAGCCCGAAAAGGAATCTGAGGGATCTGTACCGGCGGGGACTTCCGCAGTCACCGCCGCAGGGGCTGAACCTGTTTCTGCCAACACCGGCAATTTTCCCCCCCCAAAAAAACCCGATACAACCTACCGCCATTACTTCCATATTTTAAAAAGCAAGCAGAGTAGTACTGCCTTTGAGGAATACGACTTCGAGCGTCATGGAACTCTTGTTGAACCCGTTGTCCCCACCGAGTATGAACCGATGGACCAGTACTGGGTGGAGAAAGGGCGTTCGCTCGTCATCATTGCTCACAACAAGAAAAGTAATCAGAAAGAATATCTCCTGTATGAACCGTCACTCTCTGATTTTGAATATGAACTGCTGGAGCGCCTTCATGAGGATTTACGCGATGTCCTGATCCTGACATCTGAAGAGGTCAAAAGAGACCGGCAGCGGATCCTTATGGATAAAATCCACCGGCTTATCGGTGATTACGGTCTGACCCTGGAACCCCTGACGCTTTTTAAGCTTCATTATTTTTTGATACGGAATTTCATCGGCTGGTCGCGTATCGATCCCCTTATGAAGGACAGCCAGCTGGAAGATATTTCCTGTGACGGGAACATGGTCCCCCTCTTCTTGTATCACCGGCGATACCGGAACATCAAGACCAACATCATGTTTGAAGCCGAGGTCCTCAACTCCCTTGCCATCACCCTTGCCCAGCGTTCCGGTAAACATATCTCAACCGGGTCCCCCATGATCGATGCCACTCTTCCCGATGGGTCACGTCTTCAGCTCACGCTCGGTACGGAAGTCACCACGAGAGGGACATCCTTCACGATCCGTAAATTCCGGGAGGAGCCGTTCTCTCCGGTTGAACTGATGGAATACGGGACCTTTAATGCAGAGGCTCTTGTCTATTTCTGGATGGGAATCGAGAACAACAAGAGCCTTATCTTTATCGGGGGCACGGCATCTGGTAAGACGACCTCCCTCAACGCCGTCTCGCTCTTTATCCCCCCTGTCGCAAAAGTGGTGAGCATCGAAGACACCCGCGAGATTACCCTTTACCATGACAACTGGATCGCGAGTGTTACCCGTGAAGCAATCACCGAAGGCGGGAATGGTATTACCATGTTTGACCTGTTGCGTGCAGCGATGCGGCAACGGCCGGAATTTATCCTTGTTGGTGAGGTCCGGGGGAATGAGGCCCAGACCCTGTTCCAGGCAATGAACACCGGGCATACGACATTCTCGACCATGCATGCCGGCAGTGTCGATGCAGCGATCCACCGTCTTGAAAGCGAACCGCTGAATGTACCCCGGAACATGATGCAGGCACTCAACATCATCAGCGTTCAGGGCCTGGTATATCGCGGTACAGAGCGTGTCCGCCGTGCACAGGAAATAGTTGAGATTGCTGGTATCGATCCGAATACGGGAAACCTCCGGGTCAATAACGTATTTATCTATGACCCTATCCATGACGTATTCAATTATACCGGCAGGTCACAGGTCTACGCTGAGATTGCCGAACGACGGGGGTGGACACGGGACCAGCTTGATGCAGAGATCAACGTAAGAAAATCTATCCTTGATGCCATGAAAAAGCAGGGGATCAAGGACTATATCTCGGTTGCATCGCTGTTCCACGCGTATCATATCGATTCCCGGAATGTTACCGCCAATATCAGTGACCTGCGCAAGGTACTCGGATGATCTTCAGAAAGTACATCTATAACTGGATACAGCTCGACCCAATCAGGTTCAACAGCCTGCACGAGGACATGATCTCAGCACGGGTCGGAATGACCCTGGAGCAGTATCTCTGGAGGTCAATCAAGGTTGCGATCCTGATCGGTATCCTGTTTGCCCTCCTGGGATATCTGGTTGGGGCTTTTCTGTCGGTGACACTCCCTGCAGGGAGGGGCGGAATCACCAATGTTTTCGGATTCGATATACCGGTTATTTCCCTAATTTTCGCCCCCGGCATCTATATGCAGGTATTTCTGATTGCCGTTGCATTCCTCCTTGGGATCTATGTCGGCTATACTGCAATGCTGAAGATGCCCGGCATCGAGAAAGGCAGCCGGACGATCAAGATCAATCTTACCCTTCACAATGCTGTCGCCTATATGTATGCGATGAGGCGCGGGGGTGCCCAGCTGATGACGATCTTCCGCTCACTTTCTGACAGGGCAGATATTTACGGCGAGGTTGCTCTTGAGTTCAGGCAGATTGTCAGGGATGCGGATTTTTTCGGGTACGATGTGGTCTCTGCGATCCATCATCTCTCTGAAACGACCCCCTCAGAAAAACTCAAGAATTACCTTGAGGACCTCCTTTCGGTGATCGAAAGCGGGGGAGACATGGCCGAATTTCTCTCGAACCGTGTCAGGCTGTACCAGGAGGAAGCTCGGTTTGAACAGAAACAGTTCCTGAATGTTCTCTCCCTTGTCGCAGAATCGTATGTCACCCTGTTTGTAGCAGGACCCCTCTTCCTCATCATCATCATGGTCATCATGGGGATGATGGGTGGAGCAGCTCCGCTCCAGCTGGCACTCGTTACCTATGCAGTCATGCCTATCGGTTCCGTGATGTTCATTGTCATGATAGACCTTATCTCCATCAAAGGGGAACGGACAGAGCGCTATACCAAGTCCATCTGGCTCCATACGTACTCCGAGGTTACAATCGTCAAAAAAACAAATGAAGAGCCGTTATTTGAACAACTGAAGAAATATGACCAGCTTCGAAATCTTATCACCTACCTCAAGAACCCCTTTGACGCATTTATCAAAAATGTAAATAATACGCTGTACATCACCGTTCCCATTGCTCTCCTTTACGTCGCAGTCGTCCTGATACGGGCTCCCCGGTACCAGAACATCCAGACCTTTATCGGCGTTGTGGACGATCATATAATCATCGCCCTGCTCATCGTGCTGATACCCTATGCCATTTTTTATGAGATCTGGTCGCGGGAGGTACTGGGGATCCAGGAACTTATCCCTGACTTTCTGGAGCGCCTGTCAGGTATCAACCAGGTCGGGTTGACCGTTGCCCAGGCAATTGCCATCATGGTGAATACCAACCTCGGCCTGCTCAGTTACGAGATCCGCCGTATCAAACGCGATATGGAGTGGGGAGCGAACTTCACCGAAGCACTGATCCGGTTTGAGGAACGGGTCAGCACCCCCTCGATTGCCCGTACGGTCACCCTGATAACGAAAGCGAGCGAGATGAGCGGACAGATCGGAGAAGTACTCTCTATCGCGTCCAGTGATGCCAAAATGGGTGAGGTGTTGAAAAAGGAACGCCTTTCCGAGATGTTCATCTATACTGCGATTATCTATCTCTCCTTCCTGGTATTCCTTTTCGTTGTAGGGGTCTTAACGACCCAGTTCCTTCCCGTACTGGGTGGTATATCCACGGAAGGTATCCCGGTGAGCGGGGCACTTGCCGGCATCGGATCTGTCCCGATTGAGACATTCGGGCTGCTCCTGTATCACGCATGCCTGGTCCAGGCCCTCTTCTCCGGTCTTATTGCCGGCCAGATGGGGGAATCCTCAGTTGCAGCAGGTGTCAAGCACTCCTGCATTCTGCTGATTATCGCGCTCGTGGCGTTCAACTTCATTCTTGTCTGATTTCCCCGCACGGCTGGAATCGCTGATACCGTCAGATAGCCTTAAATTGTTGGATGAAGATGTCGTTATGAGGTGAGTGCAGGATGTGTACTGTTGGTGGCGGCCCATCGGGAGATCTCAATTTTGACGACCGGGTAAAAGCAAAAAAATACCGCTGTAATGACTGCGAGGAAAAATTCTCCCATATCAACCCGAACAAGAAACCCGTCTGTCCCGGCTGCGAGTCCAGTAACGTTACGGAAGTATGATCTACCCCATTACCGATGAGTTCCTTCTCATCAGGGGGACACATTCTTTTTTGCTGGCAGCACGGATCAATGCCTGCTTTGCCCTCCGTATCGAAACCGCCAACGAGGAGTACTGCCAGACTCTGGAACCGCATGATCTGGTCGCTGCATCAGCACCGGAAGGTGGGGCTCTCGAACCCGCCCTGATGCTGATCGAATTCGTCCGCAAGTACCGGATGCCGGTCACGGTTCTCCCAAGAAACCATCCAGGCTCAGGACACTTCACGTATCTTATATCGGCAGGGCCGGAGATCCATACCAGCTGCAGCATCCGGAGGGGTACCCACCCGGAACAGCACCTTATCTGTTCCAGCGATGAGCTTGCCGGGATCTTTTTGAAAGGGACGGATTGCGGGGTGGAAATCTCACATCTTCCAAAGAACGCAATGCCCGAGCGGGTAAATTACCGGTTCTCCACCCAAATCTCCTGAAACGGCTGGAAATCCAGCGTTATCTCTCCGGTGCATATCCCCGACGGCATGAAATAACAATACATATATCCCATTTTTCCCAACTATTGTACTTGCCGTGAGAGGAGGGTTGGATGAAAACTGAGGTCCTAAGAGACATCAAAAAAGCTGAAGAAGAGTACCAGTCTGCTATCAGCACGGCTCAGGAAGAGAAGAAGCATAAGCATTCTCAGGCTGAGCTCGAAGCTGACAACCTGGTAACCAAGGCGCAGAGTAATGCAGAACAATACACAAAGCTGAAACTGGAAGAAGCACGGCACCAGGCGGCACTTAAGCACGCTGAAATCATAAAAAGTGGCAATCAGCGCGCAGCAGCACTCAAAGTGAAAGGAGAACAGAACCTTTCAAAGGCAGTGCAGCTGCTGGTTTTGCGGTTTAAGGAGCAGCTGCATGTTAAAGCCTAAGCAGATGAGCCGGCTTCTCATCGCAGCCTCACGGGACCAGATGGCCCCGGTTATTGCGGAACTCTACCGCCATAACCTGTTCCACATCGAGGAGTATGTCGATAGCGGGGCAGAAGGCTATGAGGGCTTTAAGATAGGGACGCCTCTTTCAGGTGCCAGCGAGAAGTCCACGGATCTTATCAAGGTCCGGGCGATCACCAACGCCATTTCCGTGCAAGCGGATGACGTTGATACGGCTCATGCTTGTTCAAGGCAGGAGCTCAAAACCAAGATCGAGCGGGAACTCCCGTTATTGGAGCGGGAAGTCGAAGAGCTGACGGTCAGGCGCTCAAAACTCGACACACGGGTAAAGGAGTACGAACAGAAAGTGCTCGAAATCACCCCGTTTTCAGATGTACCGGTTGACCTGGATCTGTATCACGGTTACAAGAGATTCACAACCTTTGCCGGCTACGTCTCCCGCGAAGTTACCCTTACTGTTCCCCACGAGATGTATTTCTCGAAGGGGAAAGAGAAGAATTTCCTTGTTGTAGTCGCTCCTGCCGAGCAGAAGAGCGAAATCGAACGTACACTCCAGGAAGCAGCGTTCCAGTCGGTTACCGTTCCAAATGAATCCGGTGCCCCTCAGGCACGTATTGATTATTATACAGGTCTCATCTCCACCTTAAACGGAGAAATCGGGGAGATCAACAAGAAACTTGATGATGTCAAACAGAAACACACGGGTTTCCTTGTTGCCTGCGAAGAATTCCTAAAAGCAGAAGTCGACCAGACCGAAGCCCCGCTCCGGTTCGCAACCACGAAACAGACGTTTGTTGCAGAAGGGTGGGTTCCGTCGGACAAAGTCGATGCAGTGACCGACTCGCTGGTCACGGTGACCGGTGGAAAGATCTACGTCACGGTCTTACCAATAGACTTTGAGCACGATTCGGTGCCGGTGGAATATAACAACCCGGACTTTGCAAAACCGACCCAAGTGCTCATGGATGTCTATTCCCGGCCCAAGTATACCGAGGTCGATCCGACCCTGATGATATCGATTGTATTTCCGTTCTTCTTCGGATTGATCGTCGGGGATGTCGGGTACGGACTGATTTTCCTTGCAATGGCCCTGGGGCTCCGGAAGTTCCTGAAGGGCGAGGCAGGAGAGCAGCTGCTTGCCGTTCTCCGGAACGCCAGCATCTCGGCTATCTTCTTTGGTATCATATTCAGCGAGTTTTTGGGATTCGCAATACCCGGGTGGAACCCGGTCCTGTATTCCCGTCACCTCATGTCAGAGCACGGGGGACATGGCCCGAACATCCCGGAACTGATGGTTCTTTCCATCTGGATCGGTATTTTGCATCTCACACTCGGGCGGATTCTCGGTATGTACAACCATGCAAAGCAGGACCATGGCCACCACCGGACGCTTGCCGTTATGGCCAACTTCGGATGGCTTGCTGTAATGTGGGGTATTATCCTCGCAATCTGGTCAGCCGCAGCGGTACCGCTGATGCCCAATCTTACCGGGCTACCGGTTGTCGCAACCATACCGGGTGTCGGGTTCGGACTGAATCTTGCAACCATCATTGGCGGAATTCTCATCCTTGGAGGTATCATCCTCATTGCACGGGAATCCGTTCTTGAAATCATTGAACTGCCCACTATCGTTTCCCACGTGCTTTCATACGCCCGTCTTGTCGCAGTCGGCCTTTCGGGTGTTGCCATCGCCATGGTCGTGAATTACATGACCTTTGAGATGTTCATCAATCCGGCACTGGAAAATTTTACGATCGTCAGCATCGTTATGATCCTCATCGGTCTTGTGGTATTCCTCTTCGGGCATACCCTCAATATCGCACTGAGTCTCCTGGGTGGCGGGCTCCACTCGATTCGTTTGCACTATGTCGAATTCTTCACCAAGTTCTACAAAGGTGGAGGCCAGAAGTATAATCCCTTTGGGATGAAACGCAGATTTACGGAGGAATAAATTATGGCAGCAGAAGTAGTAGCAGTAGCATCAACAGATCTCGCATCAATCACCGCATCGCAGGTTGGAATGAAGGCAATCGGCGCAGGTCTCGCCGTCGGTCTTACCGGTATCGGTACCGGTGTCGCTGAAATGGGTATCGGGGCAGCAGCAGTCGGTGCAATCGCCGAGAACAAGGACTTCTTTGGTCTTGGCCTGCTCTTCACCGTTATCCCTGAAACCATCGTCATCTTCGGTCTCGTCGTCGGTCTCCTCCTGTTGTTCTTATAGACGGAGAGAACAATGGGACTGGAGGCAGTAGTCGAAGAAATCAGGGCAAAAGGCAGATCCGAAGCAGAGAAGATCCGGGCCGAGTCCAGGGCCGAATCTGATCAGATCGTTGCTGCCGCAACCAAGCGGTCAGAAACGATCAAGCTTGCAGCAGAAGAGGAAGTCAAAAAACAGGCAGAACACCTGGTCAGCCAGGATGTATCAGCTGCCAACCTCCTCGTCAAGCGTGAGCTTCTCAACACCCAGAAAGCATTGCTCGACCAGGTGTACGAGGCCACACGGAAGGATATTGCCGCACTCCCTGAAAGCTTCCATCGTGAAGCCATCAAGAAACTCCTCACTGAGGCAAAAAAGGAGATCCCCGCCGGAACGATCTTCTGCAATGCCCGCGATGCAGCAGCCGCAAAGGCTGTTATCGCCGAACATGCAGAGTTCTCCAAATTCAAAGTCGGGGCACCTGTTGATATCGACGGTGGCATCCTGATTGAAGGTGAGGGGGGCGCGTTGCAGATTGATTACAGCTACCGCACATTCCTGGCAAAAGTCTGGGAATCCGGGTTGAAAGATGCGTCGGACATCCTGTTTGGATAAGGGGGAGCACGTATGGGTGTGAATATTTCAGCACCGTACATTTACGTGTGTACCAGGATGCGGATGAGGAAGTCAAAACTCCTCCCTAAGGAGGAATACCAGCGGATGCTCAACATGAGCATCTCTGAAATCACCCGCGTCATTGGAGAAACTGAATACAAACAGGAGATCGACGAGCTCGGAACGACCTTTAAGGGAATCGACCTCATCGAAGTGGGCCTGAGCTGGAACCTTGCAAAGGAATACCAGAAGATCCAGGAGATCACCCCTGGGACCTTAAAGCAGTTCACGCAGGTCTATCTCCGTCGCTGGGACATTCAGAATGTCTTAACAATCCTCCGGGGTAAGATGCAGGGCGAGAAGGCCGGCAAGATTAAGGAGATCCTTATTCCCGCCGGCAGTCTTGACAAGGTAGCGCTTGACCGGATGCTATCGGAAGAAAGTCCCGACCGGATTATCGAAATGCTCAAGGATCACCGCATGTACCCGGTGCTCGCCCGCGAGTATCCCCTGGCAAAGGAGGCGGGTTCCTTCTCCCGTATGGAGAACGAGCTCTACAAGCACCTCTACGCCAACATCATCAACGATGCCAAGACCGGGGTCAAGGGCGGGGCATCATTCTTAGCATACATCCAGCTCGAGATTGACATCAAAAATGTCAAGACCCTTTTCCGGCTCCGTGCGGACAGTATCGAGGAAGATGCCCGTGAGATGTTCATTCCCGGGGGCAGCCTCTCGATAACAGACTTCGCCAGCTTAAACGCTATCAAGGACCTGAATGAGTTCATCGACATGGTCAGGGCCAATATCAGCAATGATACCCTGCATGCGTTGCTCGACGAGCTGAAGTCGAAGAAAGGCGTCCATCATATCGAGGCACGGCTCACCCGCGTACAGCTGGAGCAGATGGAGAAGATGAGCAAGCGCAACCCGTTCTCCATCCACCCCATCCTCGTGTACCTTGAGAAGAAGAAATACGAGGTCTTCAACCTGCGGGCGCTCGCACGGGGCAAGGAGTCAAAACTCCCCTCGGAGAAGATCGTGGATTATCTGGTGATGTAAATGGAGATCGCAGTAATCGGCAACAGTGAGTTTATCCTCGGCTTCCGGCTCGCAGGCATCCGTAAGACCTACGCAGCGGAGAACGATGAGAAACTGACTGAGCATATCACCAGCGTGCTTCAGGACAGCGATGTCGGCATCCTTGTCCTCAACAGCAGCGATATGGAGAAGGTCCCCCGCAAACTTCGCATAACCCTGGAAAACTCCGTCAAACCGACCGTGATAGCTATCGGCGGCGAAGAGGGAGGCCTCTCCATGCGGGAGAAAATCAAGAGATCGGTGGGTGTTGATCTGTGGAAGTAAAAGATACCAAAACCAAAGAAACAAAACAAGGGGTTCTCAAAAGAATCGCCGGCCCTGTCGTTACGGCAGTCAACCTTGACGCCCACATGTACGATGTGGTGAAGGTCGGCAAAGAAGAGCTGATGGGAGAAGTCATCAAGATACAGGGCGACAACGTCATCATCCAGGTATACGAGGATACTTCGGGTATCCGCCCGGGTGAGCCGGTCTCGAACACCGGTCTCTCGCTCGCCGTTGAACTGGGCCCAGGTCTCCTGACCAGTATCTACGATGGTATCCAGCGCCCCCTCTCGGTCCTTGTGGACAAGATGGGCAACTTCATCGAGCGCGGTGTCTCGGCACCGGGGCTCTCCCATGAAAAGAAGTGGACCTTCAAGCCTGTCATAAAGGCCGGCGACAAGGTTGAACCGGGCGCGATCCTTGGCGAGGTGCAGGAAACGAACATTGTCCACAGGGTCATGCTGCCCCCCAACGCAAAGGCAGGCGTTGTAAAGACGATCAAGAGCGGGGACTTCACCGTTGATGAGACCATCTGTGTTCTCGACGACGGCCGTGAGTACCCGATGATCCAGCGCTGGCCTGTCCGTGTCCCCCGTCCCGTGAAAGAGAAACTGAACCCGACGATCCCCCTGATTACCGGTCAGCGGATCCTCGATGGTCTCTTCCCTATCGCGAAAGGTGGCACTGCTGCAATTCCCGGCCCGTTCGGGAGCGGCAAGACCGTTACCCAGCAGCAGCTGGCAAAGTGGTCGGATGCCGAGATCGTGGTCTACATCGGCTGCGGAGAACGCGGAAACGAGATGACGGAAGTTCTCACCGAATTCCCACACCTCGAAGACCCAAAGTCCGGAAAGCCCCTCATGGAGCGGACGGTGCTCATTGCAAACACCTCCAACATGCCGGTGGCAGCCCGTGAAGCATCGGTATACACCGGTATCACCATCGCGGAATACTTCCGTGACATGGGCTACGACGTCTCGCTGATGGCAGACTCGACCTCCCGCTGGGCAGAAGCCATGCGTGAGATCTCCAGCCGTCTTGAAGAGATGCCCGGTGAAGAAGGTTACCCGGCATACCTTGCAGCCCGCCTCTCGGAATTCTACGAGCGCGCAGGTCTCGTCAAGGCCCTCAACGGCGCCGGTGGCTCTGTCTCGGTTATCGGGGCCGTATCCCCGCCCGGTGGAGACTTCTCAGAGCCGGTTACCCAGAACACGCTCCGTATCGTGAAGGTCTTCTGGGCACTGGATGCAAAACTCTCCCAGCGCCGGCACTTCCCGGCTATCAACTGGCTCAACTCCTACTCGCTCTACCTTGAAGCCCTCCAGGACTACTACGACAAAGAGGTGTCCCCCGAGTGGAACAAGATCCGCGCCTGGGCCATGGAAGTCCTCCAGAAGGAAGCAGAACTGCAGGAGATCGTGCAGCTTGTCGGTTCCGACGCACTGCCCGAGTCAGAGCAGGTGACGATTGAAGTTGCCCGTATGATCCGTGAGATCTTCCTCCAGCAGAACGCGTACGACGCCGTCGACACGTTCTGTGACATGACGAAGCAGTACGACATGATGAAGTCGATCAAGCTCTTCGCTGACCTTGCTTATGCTGCCCAGCTTGCTGGTGTCAGCCCGACGCAGATCAACACGATCAAGGCCAAGAACGAGCTGCCCCAGATCAAGTTCATCAAGGACTACAAGCCCGAACTCGCCAAGATCGAGAAGCAGATGGATGCTGAGTTCAACACCCTGAGGTCGGCAGCATGAAGGAATACAGGACGATCAACAAGATTGCCGGTCCCCTCGTTTTTGTCGAAAAGACCGAGCCAATTGCCTATGGAGAACTCGTGAACATCATCCTTGCCGATGGCTCAACCAAGCGCGGCCAGGTGCTCGACACGAGCGATGAACTCGTCGTTGTCCAGATCTTCGAGACTACGACCGGTATCGGCAGGGACAGCGGAGTCCGCTTCACCGGCGAGACCATCAAGATGCCGGTCGGCAAGGACATGCTTGGCCGTATCCTGTCCGGTGGCGGCAAGCCCATCGACGGTGGCCCGGAAATTGTCCCGGAGAAGCGTCTCGATATCACCGGTGCAGCCATCAACCCGTACGCCCGCGGCATGCCGGCGGATTTCATCCAGACCGGTATCTCCACGATCGATGGTACCAATACCCTTGTCCGTGGGCAGAAGCTCCCGATCTTCTCGGGTGCTGGTCTCCCGCACAACAATGTTGCGCTCCAGATCGCCCGGCAGGCAAAGGTGCCCGGCTCGACCGAGAGTTTTGCGGTAGTGTTTGCTGCCATGGGTATCACCAAGGAAGAAGCGAACTACTTCATGCAGGACTTCGAACGCACCGGTGCTCTCGAACATGCTGTCGTCTTCCTCAACCTTGCGGACGACCCGGCAGTCGAGCGTATCATCACCCCGCGTCTCGCCCTGACAACCGCCGAATACCTTGCTTTCGAGCTCGGTATGCACGTGCTGGTTATCCTGACGGATATGACCAACTATTGTGAAGCACTCCGTCAGATCGGTGCGGCCCGTGAAGAAGTGCCCGGCCGCCGTGGCTACCCGGGTTACATGTACACGGACCTTGCCTGCATCTACGAACGTGCCGGTATGATCAAGGGCCAGAAGGGCTCTGTTACCCAGATCCCGATCCTCACTATGCCCGGTGACGATATCACCCATCCGATCCCTGACCTGACAGGATACATCACAGAAGGCCAGATCGTGGTCAACCGTGACCTGCACCGCAAAGGTATCTACCCGCCCATCAACGTGCTGCCCTCGCTGTCGCGGCTGATGAACCTCGGTATCGGCAAGGGGAAGACCCGTGACGACCACAAGAAGGTCTCCGACCAGATGTATGCAGGGTACGCAGAAGGCAACGACCTTCGCGGCCTCGTGGCCATCGTCGGTAAGGATGCGCTCTCCGAGCGTGACCGCCTGCTCTTGGAGTTTGCAGATCTCTTCGAGAACCGCTTCGTGCGGCAGGGCTACGATGAGGACCGCACCATTGAGGACACGTTGACCATCGGCTGGGAACTCCTCTCCACGCTGCCGGTTGAACAGCTGACCCGTATCGACCGCGAACTCATCAACAAGTACCACCCCAAGATGAAGGCCGGTGCAAAGAAGGAGTAAAAAGTCCATGGCGCTGCGCGATATCAAGCCAACCCGTTCGGAACTGATCAACCTCAAGCGGAAGATCCAGCTCTCCGAACGCGGCTACAAGATCCTCAAGATGAAGCGCGATGGACTGATTCTTGAATTTTTCAAGATCCTTGCAAACGCCAAAGACAGCCGGGGAGACCTCCTCAAAAAGTACGAGCGGGCTGTTGAGATGATGGCACTCGCCAACACCGTTGAGGGGGCCATCGGGGTGAAATCCGCCGCATTCTCTGTCAAGGAAGTGCCGGAGATCACCTTAAAGAGCAAGAACATCATGGGTGTCGTCGTCCCCCAGATCGACTCGAACAAAGTCAGGAAAAGCGTCGTCGACCGCGGGTACGGTATGCTCGGCACATCGACAGTCATCGACGAGACAGCATCCGCGTTCGAGGAACTGGTCGAATCCATTATCGAGAGCGCCGAGATCGAGACCACGATGAAGCGCCTCCTTGACGAGATTGAGAAGACCAAGCGCCGTGTCAATGCGCTGGAGTTCAAGGTCATCCCCGAACTCACCGCAGCACGGGATTTCATCAAGATGCGTCTTGACGAGATGGAACGCGAAGAGCTCTTCCGGATGAAAAAGATAAAGTCCCGGAATACCTCATAATTTTTCAGGTGGAACAATGACGATTGGTACGATCAGGGAACTGGGTGCTGAAGGTAAGACCGTCCTGCTCCGTCTGGACCTGAACTCACCAATTGATCCGACCTCCAATCTTATCCTGGATGACAAGCGGTTCCGGGAACACATACCGACGATCAAAGCCCTTTCCAAAAGCCGCGTCGTGATAGTCACCCACCAGAGCCGTCCGGGAAAGAAGGACTTTACAACGCTCGAAGCCCATGCCGAGAAGCTGGAGCAGCTCCTCGGGAAGCCCGTAAACTACGTTGACAGCATCTTCGGGCGTCATGCCCGGGAAGCCGTCCACGCCATGAAGACCGGCGAAGTGGTGATGCTTGAGAACGTCCGGTTCAATGCGGAGGAGAACCTGACATTAAAGCCGGAGGAAGCGAAAAAGACACATCTCGTCAAGAAACTTTCCTCAATGGCCGATGTCTTTGTCAATGACGCATTCGGCACCGCCCACCGCTCGCAGCCGACCGTTGTCGGCCTGCCGATGGTCATGCGGTCGGCAGGTGGACTCCTGATGGAAAAAGAGGTCTTTACGCTCTCGAAAGTCTTTAAGGGTGCCCCCCGCCCGGTCTGCATGGTGCTTGGTGGCACCAAGGTCGATGACTCCATCGATGTAGCCCGCCATGTACTTGACCGGGGTATTGCCGATCAGGTCATTGTTATCGGTGTGGTCGCCAATGTCTTCCTGATTGCTGCCGGGTATAATATCGGAAAACCCTCCACGCAGCTGATTGCCCAGTTGAAATACCAGGCAGAAGTCGAGAAGGCAAAAGAGATCCTCGCCCGCTACCGCGACCGTGTCGTGATGCCGGATTCGGTGGCCGTCCGCGAGAACAACCATCGTGTTGAATACCCGATAACCAAGATCCCCGAGGACGCACCAGTCCTCGATATCGGGATGGATGCGATAGGCACCTTTGTACAGGTACTGAAAAAATCCGGTACTGTTGTTTTCAACGGCCCGGCCGGGCTGTTTGAGGAAGCTGATTTTGCCACCGGGACCTACGAGATGCTCAAGGCTGCATCGAGAGTAGAATTCTCCGTTGTCGGCGGGGGCCACACGGCTGCCGTGATCGAGAAGATGGGGCTGGAAAACGACTTCACCCACATATCCACCGGGGGCGGGGCCTGTATTGAATTCCTGACCGGAAAAGTCCTGCCCGCCGTTGACGCCCTTGAACAGTCAAAAAAGATTTTCGGGTAATCTCATTCCTTTTTTAAGAGCGCATTGAGCATAAAGTCGGATATAGGATTATTATACCGTTTCCGGAGCACGGGTTCCGGAGGTGCCTGTTCCTGCGGAAGTGCAGGGGCCGGTGTGCCCATGGGTGTAAGCTGGAGCATGGGCATCTGGATGGCCTGCTGCCGTCCCCGCATGGTGCTGAGTACGGCAAAAGAGAATGCAAGCGCTGTGAACATGAACAGGCAGATGGCAAAGAGGGTCGTGATACCTGCGATCAGCATTATCCGGGTCTCCTGCATGACGGCCCAGCTGCCCACGATAAAGAGTACCCAGAAGAGGATCACCGAGATCTTCGTCGTCTCGATCGGGCTTGAAATGCTGCGGAGGCGTTTTGATTCGTCACCCGTGGGATACTGGTCGATCATCTTTCCCAGTGCAAGGAGGGCAATGCTGCAGCCGACAGCAAAAACCCCCACGATTCCGAGGAGTAAGGGGAGTAGTTCGTTCATCTCGTTCACCTCACGATGATCTCCTGTTACCCGCCGCGCTATAAAAAGTATTCCATATGTAATGTTTAAAGAATACTTTTGAAAATTTAGGATTACGTAAGAATTACTGCGGGCTTTTAACAGCCTATTTATAGTATTTTGGCGAATTTAGTAGGGAATGGCAGAGAAGATACCGGCGAGCCGCGGAGAACGGGTGGCGATCTCTTACAAAATGCCCCCGAATATCTACGAAAAGGTCAATAAACTCGTGTACGAGGAAAAGAAGTTCTCTACGGTCTCTGACTGCATTACACAAGCTTTATTATCCTTCGTCGATAATCACCACGATATGGGACAGTTCAAGGAGCTGTTCAGGGACTACATGTCATCGGATGAGGGTCGGGAACTCATGAAAAACATGATGAAAGAAGTCCTGCTGGATGTATTATCTCACCAAAAAATCGATGCAAAAGAATCTAAAGGTAATTCATAGGTAACATACTTCCACCTCTTCTTTTTCCCCGTGTGTAGCTTGCGTCATGCTTAAATACTTGAATTTGATGCTGTGAGACCATGCAGATACGTATCGTTGCTGTAGGCAGGATCAAGGAGACGTTCCTGCAGGACGGGATTGCCGAGTACGGGAAACGACTCCGCCCCTACGCAAAAGTGCAGGTAGTTGAGGTCCCTGATGAGAAACGCCCGGCATCTGCTTCAGCAGCGAATGAGTGGGCTGCGATGGAAAAGGAAGGAGAGCGGATCCTTGCTGCAATCCCGGAAGAGTCGTATATTATCGCTCTCGACGTAAAGGGGCTGGCATGGTCAAGTGAGGACCTGGCAGCTTCGTTCCGTGAATGGGAACTCACCGGCCGGAACCATATAGCATTTATTATTGGCGGGGATCTCGGGCTCGCTCCAGCCGTCCTGTCTGCTTCCGACCTTCGGCTTTCTCTCTCCTGTATGACATTCACTCACCCGATGGCCCGTCTCCTCCTCATGGAACAGGTATACCGGGCGTTCCGGATCCTCCGGGGTGAACCGTACCATAAATAATACATTCCTTGTATATTTCCATGCTTACGGATCTGCCTCGGGACGATCCTGATCCGTACTTATATCTGCCATACTGCCTGACATTTGAGTTGATGACCAAGAACGATCATACCACAAAACTGGTCGATGAGAAGTCCGGACTCATGGAATGTCTTGTCTGCGGTGAGAAGTACCACACCACGATGAAACCCGGGGCAGACGGAAAGTTCCTCCCGGAAAACTGGGAATGCAAGAACAAGTGCCGGCTGATCCACCACGATGAGAAACCGGCGCCGAAGAAATAATCCTTTTCTCTTTCTTGCTCCCTCGCCATGCCGTTTATGGGCGGGAATTTGTTTTATCGGTTAATTATTTATAATCGTGTTGCATTATAATAATCAAATGAGCCCGACAGTCCATTCACGGATTCTTGATATAACGCGGGTACGGGCCGCTCATGGTAAGCGGACGCTTTTCTTCATCTGTTAGACCTGTTTTCCGGCAATCCGGCAGGATATGAGAAACGTGTTGGTGAATTTCGGGATAATTTCGGTGAAATGTATGGGTTTGAGCATTGAGAAACAGAATAGCGGGTGGGGCTCGTCCCTTCCCCAGAGAGGGGTGATTTATGATATGATCTATGCGGCCCGGTCCGGAACTGATACAGCCGACCGGCTCCGGGCAGTCGTCGCGCTCGGGAAGAGCGATGACCCGCGGGCAGTCCGTCCCTTAATGGACCTGCTTTCCGATGCGGATCCGGAGATCCGCCTGTCCGCAACAACCGCCCTCGGCTACCTGAAGAGCGGCCGCCCGGTGGATGAACTGATCGGCCGGCTGAAAGACCGGAGCGAGCAGAAGGCTGTCCGTGAACAGGCGATTGTCGCTCTCTGTGCGATCCGGAGCACCGGAGCATTGCGGGGCCTGAGGGAATATGTGGCAGACAGGGAGGAGGATCCGGCACTCCGCTCCTGTGCCGAGGCCCAGCTAAAGGGCGTCAATCCCTGGTGAGGGATCCCGGAGACCCCCCACGGGTAGGTGGGGGGTAGGCTCCCTCTTGAAAATAAACAGGAGGGGGGTGGTGTACCTCTACCCTCCCAACGGGTTTTTTTGCAGAGATTGAGTGCAATTATCAGAAAATGTTTGGATCTCGTCAATCAGTCCCAGTCAGGCTTTCCTCAGCCCCACCGCCCGGTTCACAAAGAAGAGCGACCGCTCGACCTGCAGGAACCCTGTCTCCTCAGCGAGTGCAAGGTTCTTTCGGTACTCCTTACCGGAGACAATGAACGGTGGTTCGGTATAGAAGAGCGTCCCGCCCGGTTTGAGGAGGAGTGCGATCTCCCGGAACAGCTTTGCCGGGTCGGGGACTTCGTGGACGACAAAGATGGTGAACGCGGCATCGAACGTCCCGTTCATCTCCGGCGGGAGGTTGATGGAGTCCGGTTTGCACTGGTGCGTTGTCACCCGCGGGGAGAGCCCTTCGGTATCCATCTTCCCCCGCAGGATCCGGAGCATCTCTTCCTGAAGGTCAACCGAGAAGACCTGCCCGTTCTCCCCAACCCGTTTTGCAAATTCGCGGGTAAAGAACCCCGGCCCGCAGCCGAAGTCGAGCACGCGGTCACCGGGCTTAATGTAACGCTCGGCGAGCCGATCGGGGCGGTAGAGGAAGCGGCGCAGGCCGGTATCGAGGTGTCCGGCCCTTTCTGCCGAGAAGACCTCGTGGTGGTGATGGGATTTCTTCTGGTTAGCGCCGGGGCTCATGGGAGAAAGATGGGTGCACGGCGGGGATAATTGTTCTCCTCCGCCACTCTTTTTTGATTTACCGGTTTAGCCTGCCGCAGACAATCGTTGTATCCTTCTCCCCGGCACCGGTGCTCAGGCCACCTTCCCAGTAAAGGCCAGTCGGGTTACCGTTACCGTCCACCATGAAGCCGAGGATGCCGGAGCCAAGGCCGGTCTTATAGGCCGATCCGGTCCGGGAATCGTCGCTGTGAACCGTGCCGGTTGAGTCAAAGATCCGGACGATCACTTCATCCGTCCGTTTCGGGTTGACTTCTGGCACCCCGGCAATAATCCACATATGGCCGGTGTCGAGCGTGCTGGGCTTGAGCCAGAGGCAGATGTCCCCGGGGTTCAGGTCAATGGGACGTGTCACTTTTGTCCAGCCCGCGCTATTGGGTGTCTTTGCGTCAAGCCTGCTGAAGTATGCTGAATACGATTCAATGGAGGGGTTGACGTTCTTCCCGATCTCCTTATAGGAGGCCATATCGGCTCCCATAAGGACGTGGTCCGCGAAACCGAGACAGTCGAATTTGTACACCCCCGTTGCATCGTCCGATGTGTAGGGTGGGTGAACATACCCGGTCGATTTGATGTTTTTGAACATCCGGTAGGCTTCGCGCCACACCGGGTTTTCTGACTGGACAGATGCAAGCTGTTCTGTGATATTCTCTTTGGGAGCAGCGGTTATTGTCCTGCCGGTGTTTTCCCCCTCATGAGGAGTCGGGGTGAAGGTTGCAGTCGTACTTTGTGGCACCGGTGCTGAAGTGCAACCGGCAGAGATCGCGAGAAGGCACAGGACCAGGAAAAGACAGAAAACCGGATGTCGGGCGTCCATTTGAGAAGATATCATCCGCGTCTCCCTTAAACCCTCCGGGGATACGGTTAAAAAAATGTGAAACCGGAGTTATACCGGGGGATTATTTCCCGGCTTCTCTTCAACCCCTTCTTCCTCCTCGCCCGCCTTCAGGGTCTTCATCGAGGGGAAGAGGATGACTTCCTTGATGGAGTTGTTGTTTGTCAGGAGCATCACGAGCCGGTCGATCCCGATACCAACCCCGCCGGTGGGAGGCATGCCGTACCCGATGGCGTTGATGAAATCGTAGTCGATCATCTGGGCCTCTACATCGCCGAGCCGGCGCTTCTCGTCCTGGGCCTCGAACCGTTCCTTCTGGTCGACCGGGTCGTTCAGCTCCGAGAAGCCGTTACCCACTTCCATTCCCGCGATGAAGAGTTCGAACCGCTCGGTGAAGCCCTCCTTCTCGCGGTGGCGCTTGGCAAGGGGCGAGTTCTCGACCGGGTAGTCGTAGATGAAGGTCGGCTGAATGAGTTTCTCCTCGACAAGGCCTTCGAAGAATGCAATGAGGTACTCCCGCTGGGACTGGGGCTTGTCCGGGTCCTCGATCTTATGCTCGTGGGCGAGTTTCCGGAGTTCCTCTACCGGGTGGGCGAAGATATCGATGCCACCGATCTCCTTCACGGCGTCTGCCATGGAGAGCTTCTTCCACGGCTTGGTGAAATTGAGCGTAGTCTCTCCGAAGGGGAGCTCGTACTTCCCGTGGACCTGGTCTATGATGTACGTGACGATATTCTCGGTGAGCTCCATCATGTCCCTGAAGTCCCGGTACACCCAGTAGATCTCCACCATCGTGAATTCGGGGTTGTGGTCGGCGTCCACACCCTCGTTCCGGAAGTTCCGTGAGATCTCAAAGACCTGCTCGAACCCTCCGACAATAAGCCGTTTCAGGTAGAGCTCGGGGGCTATCCTGAGGAAGAGTTTCTGGTCAAGGAAGTTGTGATAGGTGGTGAAGGGGCGGGCGTTGGCACCGCCATAGACCGGCTGGAGGATGGGGGTCTCGAACTCGAGGAAACCGTGGTCGTCGAGGTACCTGCGGAGGAGCGAGACGATTCGGCTCCGGTTGCGGAAGGTCTGCCGGTTCTCGTCATTCACGATAAGGTCTACGTACCGCTGGCGGTAGCGCTTCTCGATGTCTTTGAGCCCGTGGAACTTCTCGGGGAGAGAGCAGACCGCCTTCGTCAGGAGCGTGAACGAATCCATCCAGATCGTGATCTCGCCCAGTTTCGTCCGGAAGACGTGGCCGGTGACCCCCACGATGTCGCCCCGCTCGACATACTGGTTGAAGAGCTCGAACTGTTCCTCCCCGAGGTCGTTCTTGCGGATATAGAGCTGGATCTTGCCGCTCTCGTCCCCGAGGTCGGCAAAGATGGTCTTGCCGTGGTTTCTGACGATGTAGATCCGCCCTGCAACGGTAACGCTCTCCGCACTCTTGTCGTGGGTTATCTCCGCGTATTTTGTCTTGATCTCAAGGACGGTGTTCTTGCGGTCGAAGGTGGGGGGGAACATGGGGATCCCCTTCTCGCGGAGGGACCGGATCTTGTCGATCCGGGTCTGGTCAAAAAGCGTATTTTCAGTGGGTTCGGTCATCTTGTATGCACCACGGTTAAGGGCGATATGTATCGTAATTATGGGTTGCAGGACGTAATAATACCATCATCACTAACGCCGGAAACACAAAAAAGATGGGGAGACTACCGGCCCCCGCTTTTCTTCAGAACCCCGGATGCGTATTTTGCGAGCCCGTAGACTCCGTCGGTTGAGGGGTGGACCTCGATGAAGTCCGCAAAATCGTGCACCGAGAAGTGGTGCTTCATCAAAAGGGCCATGTAACCTGCAATCAGCCCTCCCCCCGGAGACGCGGAGCACATCCCGCTGATAGAACCATCTGCTGCGACAAGGATCTTCGCAAGCCCGGTATCGGAAACGGGGACTCCCCAGAACGTGTCCGGCCCGGCAGGGCCGGGTATCACGAGCGGTTTTGCCTCCGGGTTGCCGTCTGAGCAGAAGGCGAGTTCGTACCCGAGATTGAGGGACTGGGGGATAAGAGAATAATCCATCTTCCGGTGCATCCCGAGGATGTTGTCCGCAGCCACGATACCCTGCTGGCGTGCAACCGGGGTTAAATACGGGGGCCCGGTCACGTCTCCGCAGGCATAGACACAGGGAACGCTCGTCCGCATGTACTCATCGACAATAACTTCGCCATTTGGCCGCTTGGCAACCCCGTCGAGGCACTCCGAGTTCGGAGTAAGACCGGCAGCGAGGAGTACCGCATCGCAGTCCAGCGTATCGGCCCCGCCGGCAGTTTTCAGGCTGAGACGGAGGTTCCCGTTCTGCCCTTCAATCGAGAGGACGCCCGTCTCAACCCTGAGATCAACATCGGACAGCTCCCGGATCGCCCGTTTCCGGAGATGTTCGTCGATGTTTTTTAAAAACCTGCTCCGGGAGATGACCGTTACTTCACTCCCGAACCGGGAGAAGATGTAGGCAAACTCCGCCGCCATGATGCCCCCCCCGACGATGGCAATCTTCTTTGGCAGGCGGTCCATGGAACGCAGGGTATGCGGGGTATAGACTCCCGGGAGGGAAACCCCGGGGATGGACGGGATATTGGGCCGGGAGCCGGTGGAGAGGATGACGGCATCAGCGTCCAGGCTCTCATTGCCGCAGACGATCTGTTTTCCGTCGAACCGGCCTTCATTTCCGTAAAGGATCTCCACACCGGCATCCCGGGTCTCCTTATCGAGTACGGACTCGATGGTTGCCTGGACCTTCTGCATCTCGCGGAGAAGTGCCGGGAAATCTACACTCGGTACCGAGTCCGTGATGCCGAGGTCCGAAAACGTCCGGGCCTTCTGGAGCATCCGGGCAACATCATTAAGGGCACAGACCGGCATGCAGCCATAATGGAGGCACTGTCCCCCGATCCCGCCCTTCTCGATGAGTTTTACTTCTTTGCCTGCCGATGCCAGCCGGATCGATGCAAGCCTCCCTGCCGGCCCGCCCCCGAGGATGACGATCATGTGGATCCCCGGCTGTTCAGATAGTACTCCCGCTCACGGGTGATCGGGAAGAAAACGTCCGGAAAAAAAAGAGGAATGGTATTGGTTACCCATCGGGATGTGGGTGTAGCGGTGTTCATTATCAGTTAGAAGACTTCTACGCCTTCGTCCATAGGCTCTGAAAGGAGCTCACCGGTGAATGCGTTCACTTCCACGATCTTCTTGCCACGGATCTGCCATACCGGGATATAGACCTGCCTGGTATCGACGGTGATGTTCTTCCGGTCGGGCTTGAGGACTTTCTCTTCATAGAAGATGGCATCTCCCTTCTCCTGCTTGATGCGGACTTTCTGGGTGAGGCGTTCGATGAGTTCACTCACGATCCGCTCGACGGCCTCGTCCTTCCTGATATGCGGGTCGAGAACCTCTGCGCCACCGGGGATCTCCTTGTCCTCGACGAGTTTGCCATCGAGATCGATCTTGATCCCATTGATTGCATTGATCGCACCCCAGCCATCGGCATCGAAGGGGATACGCCGGTCCTTGTACACCTGTTCACCGGAACTTGTGTAGTGGAAGAGGAAATAGGGCATGAACCGGAGCTTTGCCGTACCTTGAATTCCAGCGGTACGGGTGGCAGCCTGCTCGGAAAGCTTGATCGGGAAATGCGGGAGTGAGATACCTGAAGGTTCCTCCTCCTTCGGCGCTGCAGCTGCTGCAACAGCAGCTTTCTTAGCCTTCGAAGGTGTGAGATCGAGTGCCAGCTCGCGGCTGACGATATCGGCGAGCACGGCCTCCCCGGTATACCGGACAAACTCCTCGACGCCCCACTGGATGCAGTTCTCGGTTGCGACTTCTTTGTCAAGCGTGAAAAGGAGTTTCTTGCAGGTCATCTCGTGGTCATCGATCATGAGACTGTAATTGGTCTTGTCGAACTGGGCAATCAGGTTACGGTCATTTGAACAGAGAACCAGAAGGCACACGCCATCGCGTACTGCTGAAAGGTCGAGGGGGTCGTCAACCTCTTCCACTTCAAAACGAGCCGCCTCAAGAATGAGTCTCATCGCATTCTTGGCTTTTTCCCGCATATCTTGTTCCATCATAACTACATTTTCATGGTCTTATAGAACAATTTTTCTATTGTAATGTCCGAGATTAAGTATAATGACGCTCCCGCTCAAGTTCGTCAACCATAATATCGAAGATTATGCGATACAGGTCACGTTTGATCCGGCAGCTGGCGAAGGGAAAATTGTTTACAACCTCTCCCTGATTAAGAACGAGGACCTGGAATTTGCTATCTCCATTCTCAAGGATGCGTTCAAGACCGGCGTCAGTGTCAGCGGGCTTGTGCGGTTCTTTAAGTCCGGTGAAAAGGTTGCGGATTATGTCATTCCGAAAGGCTGTACCGGTATCTGTACCATGTGCAGCATCACCTTTGACGGCCTTCTTATCCGGCGCGGTGTCCCGATCAACCCGATCGGTGGCGGTGTCGTGGAGATCGAGAACCGGACCCCGATACGGTTCACCCACATCATTATGTACGAATACACCACCATCGATCCCCTGCAGGTTCTGATTTCCCAAAAGACAACGTCGGTGACAAATGTCATGCGACGGGGTAGTGGGAATATTCTTGCCAATATCCGGGAATTCCATATGGAAGCAGAACCGCTGGTCGGGATGGTGCTTGATGAACTGGCAACCAGCAGTTATTCCGGGATTCTCGAAGTGGGTATGCCCAACGTCGCCCTCCTGGGCGTCCCGGTGAGCCCGCAATACGTGGCGATCGCCGCAATCGGGGGGACCAACCCCATGGCCGCGATCCGGGAAGGGGACCGCTGGGTCCAGACCCAGGCCATGAAGGGGCTTATGGATATCAGGGAAATGGAAGAGATCCGGAGCTATTAAAAACCGAAACTGAGATCAGGCATCATTCATCCACGTCTGATGAACATCTCCGGAAGGGTTCGTGCCAGATCACTCTGCTTTTTTGATACCCTCGCAGACCAGGCGGTAATACCGGACAAAGAACCGGACGAAACCTGCCGATTCAGAGAAGAGTGCAACGACATCCTCCTCTCCCGATCCGACAATGACCATGACTTTACTGCCATCAATGATGCACATCCCGCCGGCAAGCATATCCCTGGCCTTATCAGGGTCCAGGGGAATATCGGGATGTTTTTTTAAATAAAGTGTCACGGATTCCGGCACAGGGCCGTCCCAATGCGGGGTGATTATCTCAACGGATACCCGGTCAGACATCCGGGAAAGGGTATCCTTAATCTCCTGCGAAAATACCCTGCTGTGGGCAATGATCCGGATATCTTTCCTGGCATGGGATACCAGCTCGTGCAAACGTTTTCGGATACCGTCAATCCCGTAAATGTTCCATATCAGCTCTTCGGAGCTCTCTTCTGCGGTGATTTTCCGGGTATGGATGGCGGATAGACTCTCGAGGGCAATACGGGCATCGTGCTCAATACGGGCAGTGAGCCGGGTAATGGCTTCCTGTGGCGGGATGGCGGCAAACCGTTTCGGGGATGACTGGGAAACGGAGACGAGATCCTTGTCCAGAAGCTGGTCCAGGACCGGGTATACCGATGCGCGCGGAACACCGGAGGACTCATGGATCTCACTTGCGGTCGCGCTCCTCACCCCAAGAAGGGCGATATAGACGAGAGCTTCATATTTGGTCATTCCCAGTGATTTGAGGCATTCAATGAGCTGGACAGAATCATCGGCAGGCCTCTTCATGGAAACATCCCTTTATATCCTGCGATATTAAATGTTGTTATAACAACAACAACACGTGATCACTGATGAAATATCACCAACCAATCATCATTTTCCTCATACTTCTGCTGGTATGTACCCTGCCGGTCATGGGAGTGACAACCTACCGCGACGGGAGTCCGAAAATGACGGCCGTAATCTCCGGGACAAATGAATTTTCCCCGGGTCAGGATGCATCAATTGCCATTGTCGTGCAGAACAGCGGGGTGAGTACCGTCAAGAATTACTGGAGCGGGTATAGTGGCGTTTCTGCTGAGCCGACCCAGCCCGATCGATCACGCACGTATTATGAAGGACAGGGAAGCGGGACCATCGAACGCGATGATGTACCCACGACAGCAAAGATGGTGATGGTGGGGCTGTCGGCCGGCACCGCACCGATCGTTATCAGGACAGATCCCCAGATTATCGGGGATATTGCAACTCAGGGAAAGGTCACGGTTACGCTGAATGCGAAGATTACTGACAATGCAAACGAGGGCGAATACCAACTGCCCCTCACCATCAGCTACACGTACCTGGCCGCGTCTGACCAGCCGGCATCCGATACGCTGCAGAGCACCTATCTCCGAGTCAATGAGACAATCCCGATAACAATCAGGATCAAACCGCAGGTCCAGGCAGGGGCCATCGAGGCGGTTCCCGAGAACCTGAGTGTCGGTACCGGCGGGTACATCACCCTGAAAATAAAAAATACCGGCTTTGAAGACGGCAGGAAGGCAACGGTGAAACTCCTCCGGAACGGCAACAGCCCGATCATCCCCACCGACAGCAGTATTTTTATCGGCGATTTTCCCCGTAACAGCGTAGTGACCTGCAGGTACAAGGTTGCGGTGTCCACCGAAGCAGAGAAGCAGATCTATCCGGTCGATGTTGTCGTGACCTATGAGAACCGCGAAGGAGAAGTGGTCACCTCCGCACAGGATACCGTTGGTGTTCCCGTTGGCGGCAAGATCTCGTTTGTTGCAGTCCCCGAGGTTGCAGAAGTCATCCGGGGATCCGACCAGGTCCTTGTCATAAAATATGTGAATACCGGGGATTTTACTGCGTATTCAGCACAGGCACGCCTTTCCGTAGTGGATCCCTTCGCCAGCACAGACAATACCGCGTATCTTGGTGATATAAAACCCAATGAAAGCGCCACAGCCCGGTATAAAGTAAGTGCCTTGCAGGATGCAGCTGTGAGGGAATATGCTCTCGACACTGAAGTCAGGTATCGTGACAGCCTCGACAACAGCCAGATTTCCGATACGTTCAAGGTGCCCGTTTTAGTGCAGGCAGAACCGGCATCCGGCAGCGTTATCCAGATACTCCCGGTTGTCGGGATAACCCTCCTGGTCGTGCTTGCCGCCGGGTATTATTTACTTGTAATGCGAAAGAAGAAGTGATGCTTGGATGGGACGGGGAGCTTCCTCCCCCTGCGGTCCGGACAATCTCCGAGATGCGGCCTGTCCTTGCCAGCCCTTCCTGCCGTTTCGAGGGTCCCCTTTATTTTATGTACCGCGATCTGGCGAAGTCTGACGCGGACTGGCACTGGCTGCATTCTCATAATCTCCGGTATGACCTGACCGTCATACCCCCGGGGGATATCGGTGGGGAGTGGGTGAAGACCAAGGGGCATTACCACCCGAAGAATGCAGCAGGGGTGGGATATCCCGAGATCTACGAGGTTCTTGAGGGCAGGGCACATTACCTCCTGCAGTCGCGGGATCTCACCGATGTGGTGATGATCGATGCCGCGGCAGGCGATGTCGTGATCATACCCCCGGAGTACGGGCATATCACGATCAACCCGGATCCCGCCCGGACCCTTGCCATGGCAAACATTGTCTCTACTGCATTCGAGAGCGAATACGGCGAGTACGAGTCATGTCACGGGGCTGCTTACTATGAATTCAGTAATGGCGGGTTGCGGAAAAATACCCATTACAACAACCCGCCAGCTGTCCGTCATATCGGGTCAAAATCTGGCCGGGGGAGCCTGCGGATCGTGCAGGGCCCGATCTACGACCTTATCGGCAACGCCGATGCCGTTGATTTCCTCAACCGCCCGGAACTGTATGCAGCTATTTTTTCTGTACTGCTAAAAGATTAGGTGCTGCAATTCGTTTATGCTCGCTCTTTTTCACCAGTGCCAGAACCCTCTCTTCCGTTGAGGTACGTGCCTGCCATTGCTGGTTCTCAAGGGCCTGGAGCGCTGCGTCGATTTCAGGATAGGTAAGGCCAATCTCGGACTCATCGCTCTGCCCTGCCCATAATCCCGCGGACGGGACTTTTTTTATGATGGGTTCCGGAATACCCAGTTCCTTTGCCACGACATAGACATCTGTCTTGTACAGGTGGAGGAGTGGTTGGATGTCGGCAGCATTGTCCCCGTATTTCGTGCAGTATCCGAGCATGTACTCGCTGCGGTTGGAAGTGCCGCAGACAATCCGGTTGTCGCGGTTCGCATGGTAGTACAGGGTGACCATGCGGATACGGGCCATCAGGTTTCCAAGAAGGTATGGCGTCCCGGTAAAACCCGGCATTGCCTTAAAACTTTCAAGCATCGGATCGATACTGATTGTCGTATGGGGCATGCCCAGCTGACTGCACAGGTCTGCCGCATCCCGTAGATCGTCCGGGTTGCTGACCGATGACGGGAGGGAGATGCCAAGGACATTGGCTGGTCCGACAGCCCGGCAGCAGAATGCCGCTGCTACTGCCGAGTCGATCCCTCCGCTCAGACCTACGATGATGCCCCTGCTTCCGCAATTCCAATAAGCATACCGGATCATCTGCTCAACCTGGCCCATCCTGCACCCGAGTTCGCCGTCCATGGTTGTATCCTCTTAGAGTAGATGGATGAAGGTTTTTAACTGTTCGGTGTCCCCGACAGCGATGATGCGGTCTTGAGGCTCGATAACCTCGTCCTCGCAGGGAGCAACGATCGAACGGCTCACACTTTCAATCCCGATGATGCGCACACCTGTCTTTTTCACGAACCATCCGGTAGCCCTCTGGGGCTGTTTCTCCACCTGTTTCATCACTACCATCTCCCCGTCAGGAAGGTCGAGGAGGATCGTGACCATCCCGGCAAGTACGATCCTCCCGATCGTCTGGCCTCCGATCATCGGGAGGAGAGCGACATAGTCAGCACCAGCCCGGTAGAGCTTATCCACGGAAGCGGGTTCGTTCGCCCGGGCAAGGACGCGGATACCGGGGTTCATGTTACGGGCCATCAGGGTGGCAAAGATGTTTACATCGTCGTTATTAAGGCCGATGATGCAGTACTGGGCGTCACTGATACGGGCTTCGGTGAGTACTCCCTCGACCTCGGCATTGCCGACGACCTGGTTTTCCACATCATGAGGTCTCGAATCGACTATGGTACAGCTGACCCCTGCGGAGAGGAGCTCGTGATATGCGGCGGAACCGACATCCCCGAACCCTGCGATCACGGCCCGGGCACCGGTCCTGCCGTCGGCGTTGAACTCCTCCCTGAGGACTTCCCGGAGGGCTTCTGCCCTTCCAAAGAGGAAGATGGAGGTGGTATCATCAACAATGATGTCCTCGTGGGGGCAGGTAACAAATGTCCCCGACTTCCAGAGACAGAGGATGAAGATCCCGTACCGGTCGAAGAGCCGGAGCTCCCTGAGGTTTTTACCGTCAGCATTGCATCCGGCAACGACCGGGATATTGATGAGCCGGAGCTCATGTTCCGCCGCCTCCGGTATATTAAGGCTGATCCGGTCGAGTCCCGGGATATCCGGAACCGCATCGCTCCCGAGGTTGAGGACCGCGTGCCGGGCCAGCATCATTCCTGTCGAGTGTTTGGGGGAGAGGACGTAATCCGCACCTGCATAGTACAGGTACCGGTCGAAGGAGAGCTTGTCCACGACCGAGATGATCTTCCCCTTGGCCATCCGTCGAATCCCAAGGATGATATTAGCCGTAAGCCGTTCATCCTTGCAGATGATGATGAAATCTGCATCGGAGAGATATGCGGCATCCCATGTCGCAGGGTCAGTGTAGTCTCCCCAGAGCACGTATGCCCGTCTCCGGTACTGAGTGGCAATCTCAAGAGCTGCAGCCTTGTCCTGCTCGAGGATCACGATATCGTGGTCGGAAATGGAAAGGCTGTCGATGACCGACCGGATCAGCTCGTCATATCCGAAGATCACGGTATGCCCGGTGAGCTTGTGGGGAGTCTTTTTCGGGGGTGCGGGAGCGAGCAGGATTGAAAGGAAAGGGGCTAAGAGGAGCGGGACAACAATGAAGATCATGATGACCCCCGAAAACATGATCTGGATCGCAAGCAGCCGCGTCATGTCGTTTGAGAACGGCAGCAGCCACCCATACCCTACGGTGGTCATGGACTCGGCGACGAAGAGGAGGGCCTCGGACCACGAGATTGGTTTGGACTCCAGTAACGGATAGAATTCGTGGAATATGTAGGTGTAGAGCCCGATGAGCAGGGCAAAGGCAAAGAAATAGATCGCGATCTGGGCGCCCGGTGAATTGCGCACGGCTCTCCATATCCGCCCGCGTTTATGCACCATGCGGGGATACCTCATCTGCCTGTCCGCAGGTGTGTGTCAGCGATTCACAAAGGTTCAGTACCGCATGGGGTGCGGCCGGATGGCGGCGGGAATAGTCGATAAGCATGGCCTTCACATCGGTAAGCAGGCGATCATTTTCCTGCGGAAGGGGATGTCCCGTTCCTGTAAGCCCGTGGATCCGGGCATAGGTTGCTATCTCTTCGGCAGGGATATGGCAAAACGGTGTTATCAGCGGCAGTGTGCAGTTCGCATTGTCATCCCGTCTCCCGGGATTACCCCGCAGGATATCCATAAGACCTGAAGCAGCTGCGTCTTCAAGGGTGGTGGCAAGAGCAATCTTTGTGACACCGGAATCCTGTAACCGGTTTTGGCAACCGGCAATAACATCCTCCGTCCCCACTGCAGAGATCTTCACATCCCTCCGGTTTGCAAGGAGTTTTTTAAAAAAAAACAATAAAGCCTCACTGGCATAATCGCCGGCATGTGCAACGGCAATATGATCTCCGGGCCGCATCCACAGGTTCACCCGGATTGCCCTCTTGGCTTTTGCCTCGAGATCGGAAATAAAATGGTTCCTGCAGAGGTACTGGCCTGAATACGGCTGGAAGATAATTCCCCCCTCCTTGCACTTGCTGCACTGCATCGTCTGATCCATTCTATTCTGGATGATAAAAGATGTTTAAGGTTATGCTCCCGTATGGAACGGAAGATGTGATTTTATAGTCTGCGCTCTTAACCACTCTAACGATCATGGCTGTTGCCGCGGAACATATCCGCACCTTGAACAAGTACGAGAAGACGATCCTCCTTGCACTGGAGAAGGGGATGAAGCGCTACGCCTGGGTGCCGCTTGAGCAGCTGAAGACCACCACGAAACTCTCGGAATCCGAGATCAACTACCGGCTATCCCGCCTCATCGCATGGGGAATGGTCCGTTTCAATCCGGTCCCCTACGACGGATATGCCCTCGTCTTCGGTGGCTACGATACGCTTGCCCTTGCCACTCTCACCCATAAGGGTACGATCTCCGCACTTGGCACCCTCATCGGGGAAGGCAAGGAGTCCGTGGTTTACGATGCCCTCGGCCTTGGGCCCGTTGCGATCAAGTTCCACCGTGTCGGAGGACGGTCGTTTTCCTCTGCCCGGCTGAACCGCGATTACATGCCCGAGGAAGGACATTGCCCATGGCTCATGGCCTCGAGGAAATCAGCAGAACGGGAGTATGAAGCCCTCACCACCCTTCACCAGAAAGTGAGCGTGCCGCTCCCCATTGCCCAGAACCGGCATACCGTCGTGATGGCGCTCATCAACGGCCAGAACCTGAACCGCTGTCGGCTTGAAGCCCCGCAGGAGATCCTTGACGAGATCCTGGAAAACACCCACCAGGCCTACAAGGCCGGGATCATCCACGCGGACCTGTCTGAGTATAATATCCTCATGGAGGATGGCAGGGTCGTATTCATCGACTGGCCGCAGTGGACCGGTACTTACCACCCGAACGCGGAGGCTATCGTTGGGCGGGACATCGATAATATCCTCGCCTTCTTCCTGCGGAAATACCAGCTGGATTACAGCCGTGAGGATGCGGTGCAATGGGTGATCGGCTGAAGGTTTTTGGCATTGACATCATCAAAGGCTCCGTCAGGTCGCGGTCACGGAGGCCGATGTATGCGCTCGTCCGCATGGAAGGCCATACAATCGAGAGCGAGACCGAAGTCTCACTCTTCCGGCTCTTCCGGATGCTCCGGGACGAGCAGCCGGATATCCTTGCCGTGGACAGCCTGCAGGAGATCGCAACAGACCAGCACGAACTCTTCTTCTTCCTGCAGGGACTTCCCCCGAAGACCCGGCTTGTGCAGGTGACCGGTGGAGAGCGGAAAGAGACCCTCGGCAAGGTTGCTGCCCGGTTCAATATCAGTTTCAACCGCTTCGACCCGTTTGCAGAGGCAAGGACCACGGCCCAGGTCGCTTCGCTTGGGGCCGGTGCCGAGGTCATCGCATTTGAGAACGAGAGCGAGATCGTGGTCAGCCGTCACCGTTCTCCCGGTAAGGGCGGGTGGAGCCAGAACCGGTACGTGCGGAAGATGCACGGGGCAGTCCAGCTCAAAGGACGGGAGATCGAGATGGCGCTCGTTGCCGCAGGGCTCCGGTACGAGAAGAAGGAGACGAAAGCATTCGGCGGGTGCAGCCGGGTTGCGTTCCGGGTCTTTTCAACCCGGGACCAGGTCCCCGTCTCCACGTACCGCGGGGCTGATGTGCAGGTCCGGATCAACGGAAAGCGGCTCGAGCGTATCCGCTTCCGGCCGCTCTCCGGCAAACCCCGGTACCTGATCGTCGGCATCGATCCGGGGACGACGACCGGGTTCGCCGCACTGGATCTCGATGGGAATCTCCTCCACCTCCAGAGCTCCCGGCAGATGACCATGTCGGATGTGATCGAGGCACTCTACAAGGTGGGAAAACCCCTGATTATCGCATCCGACGTGCAGGAGATGCCGTATACCGTCGAAAAGATCCGGCGTGCGTTCTCTGCGATCGCCTATTCACCGAAACAGGATGTGAGCGTAGAGACCAAGGTGGAGCTGACGGCCCCGTTCCAGTACATGAATGATCATGAGCGGGACGCACTCTCTGCAGCCCTCGATGCCTTCCGGCATTACCGGCACAAGTTCCAGAACCTCTTAAAGCGGATCCCGCCCGGCCACGATCTTGACGAGGTGCGTGCCCGGGTAATCCGGGGCCAGTCCCTTGAGCAGGTGGTCAGCGACATGCGGGTGCCAGTCCCGGTTCCGGAAGTGGAAGCGGTACCCCCGGTCCAGATGGATGCAAAACACGATGAGCGGGTGAGGATCCTTGACGGGATGGTCAAGCGTCTCCGCACCTATGTCGCCGAGCTCCAGGAAGAGGTCAAGAGCAGGGACTATGAGATCCGCCGCCTCCAGTCCCGCATCCGGAAGATTGGAACAACCCGCGATGCAGAATTGGCAAAGGATGCCGAAGTAGCCAAACGGGACGCGATCATCGAGGGCCAGAAAAAACGGCTCCGGAAAGAGGAGCGGCACAACCGGAACCTCGTGAAACGGATTGCCCGGATCAAAAAATTTGCCGAACTCTCCATGGATGGCGAGGTTGTCCCGCTCAAAGTGATGGAGTCGCTCACCCGGGAGGGCCTGCGGAAACTCACCGAGGATACGGGCATCGATGAGGGAGATCTTGTGTTTGTGGTGCGGATCGACGGCTGGGGCCGGAGTGTTATCAAGGATCTCGTGGGGATGAAGGTCAGGGCGGTTGTCGTGAGTGACGGGGTTCTTAACGAGGGCGACCCGCAGCTCCCGTTCTCGTTCCGGGAAGCAGGCCTCCCGCTCCTCCCGATGACCGGGACCGGGGCGCAGGTGCGGGGCAGGCAGGGGCTGTGCGGAAAAGATCTCCTGGATGCTGCGCTCCGGCACTGGCAGGAAGGGCAGGCACAGCGGGAGCGGGAGAAGAAGACCGAGATGATCGAGCACATCTTCAAGGAGTATAAAAGCGAACGGGGTAAGGAGGTGAAGAAAGGTGGATGACCGGGAGCTCCTGAATGTAGTGATGAAGATCGTGGGAAAGGACAAGTGCAGTGACGATTGTGCTGAGATCCCCTGCGGAGAACAGGTTATGGTGGTGACAACGGACATGCTCCACCGCAGCACGGACTTCGTGCCGGGTATGACCGACTGGCAGGCCGGCTGGATGAGCGCTGCCGTCACCCTTTCGGATATCGCGAGCATGGGAGCAGCGCCAAAGTCCCTGCTCATAGCGGTCGGGCTTGATGACTGGAAGAGCCTGGAAGCGGTCATGCAGGGCGCAAAAGACTGCTGCACGAAATACGGTGCAGAGATTATCGGCGGCGACATCGACCGGCACAACGAGCTCACCGTTGTTACAACGGGCATAGGACTTGTCAGCCGGCGGGATATTACCCGGCGGACCGGCGTTTGGCCGGGGGATCTCGTCTGTATCACCGGGACCCCGGGGCAGGCACAGGCATGGCTCGACGGTTATCACCAGTTTGAGAAATTCCTTTTCGAGCCGCAGCCCCGGGTCGCGGAGGGGCAACTCCTCGGCAGGGCCGGCGTAAGCGCCATGATGGATGACAGCGACGGGATCGCCCTCTCGCTCTACGACCTGATGAGCGTGAACGATTGCGGGTTTGCCATTGACTCATCAAAACTACCGCTTCCGGCAGGGATACCCGCAGAGCAGGCCCGCGAGCTGGCCCTGTATGGTGGCGGGGACTACGAGCTGATCTTCACCATCGCGCCGGAGCGGTACCCGGTCGAAGGCGTCCCGGCAACCGTGATAGGAACCGTTGTTCCGGAAAAGACCGTTACCGTGGATGGCCGGCCCCTGGAGAAGCGGGGGTACCAGCACCGGTGGGAATGAACTTTCATTCTCTCATTTCCGCAGTTCTCTTAAATACAAGGCGATAGAGACATTTTATCAGCAATAATTACGGGGGAAATTTCAATGGAGTCGCTCGAAAGCAGGATTGCGCGGCTGGCACCGGAGCAACAGAGGGAGGTAGAGGACTTTGTGGACTTTCTCCTTCTGAAGAATAATATCCGGCAGACCCCGGTCAATGCACCCCCGGTGATGCTGAATACCCCCCCGGTCATGGTTCCGGATCCGGCATCCACTCACCCATTCACCGCTGTACCGGGACCGGAGCCGGCCAATCCGGACGAATCTTTCTTTCCTGTTGTCAACGCAGATCCGCCCCCGTCTCCCATTCACGAGATCACGGTCGGGGACGATGACCGGATCTCCCGCGACTACATGGATTACGGGAAGTTCGAGGAACCGCAGTCCCCGGCAGCGGACGCGGTACGGAAAGCCAGACAGAAAATAATTGTCCGGGAAGAGCAGGACAAAAGCCGTCACCTGCTCGACTGGGTTGACTGATTTTTTATTACTGTATTCTCACTGTGGGAAAATAAACCCTGAACGAGCGGAACCTGGAAAAAATACCTGTTTTGATCCCAAACCCGTCAAAGCGCGAGGGATCGAAGAATTCTGATATGCTCCTCCCATCATCAGTGTTCAGGTAAACCCCTGACTTTCCCTATTGAACCCGGGAAGACCTGACGGTCTTTAAGGAAGCAGTTACCAGGAAAAGGAATGGACTCGACGGGATTTGAACCCGTGGCCTTCACGTTGCAAACGTGACGATCTACCCCTGATCTACGAGCCCGCACAAGGACACTTGCGGCATACTATTTTTCCGCGGATTCCATATAGTTGTTACTGTTTGTCAGGATATAGTATGAAAACCTGAAATGGACCCGGCGGGATTTGAACCCGCGGCCTCTACGTTGCGAACGTAGCGATCTACCCCTGATCTACGAGCCCGCGCCTGATGCGGATTATAGGTTTCGAGCCGATGGAATATAGTTCTTGGTGTCCCCGGGCGAATGGGAAAAAAGATCAGAGAATAATCTCGATATCGAGCTTCTCTGCCAGTTCCTTGTACCGGTTACGGATGGTTACTTCCGTCACACCGGCCACTTCTGCCACCTCGCGCTGGGTACGGCGTTCCCCGCCAAGGATCGAGGAGATGTAAATGGCTGCTGCCGCCACACCGGTGGGGCCCCTGCCGCTGGTCAGCTCCCGTTCCCCTGCCTGGCGGAGGATCTCCACGGCACGGCTCTGGACCTCTCCCTTGAGGGTGAGGCCGGAACAGAACCGGGGCACGTAGTCGATGGGGGAGGTCGGGAGGAGTTTAAGCCCGAGTTCCCGGGAGATGAACCGGTACGTCCTGCCAATCTCTTTTCTGGATACCCGGGACACTTCTGCGATCTCATCGAGCGTACGGGGCACGCTGCACTGGCGGCAGGCTGCATAGAGCGCTGCTGCGGCTACGCCTTCGATACTCCGGCCGCGGATAAGGTTCTTGTCGACCGCGTCACGGTAAACGACCGCTGCTGTCTCACGGACGTTCCTGGGAAGGCCGAGAGCCGATGCCATCCGGTCCAGTTCCGACAGTGCGAATGCAAGGTTCCTCTCGGTCGCATTGCTCACACGGATCCGGCGCTGCCACTTGCGGAGACGGTAAAGCTGGGCACGGTTCTTGGAGGAAATTGCCCTGCCGTACGAGTCCCGGTTGCGCCAGTCGATCATGGTCGAGAGACCCTTGTCGTGGATCGTGAATGTCATCGGTGCGCCGACACGGGACCGCTTCATGCGCTGGTCGTGGTCGAATGCACGCCACTCCGGGCCGCGGTCGATGAAATCGTCATCGATAACAAGCCCGCAGCTCTGGCAGACCAGTTCCGCCCGCTCGTAATCATGCACCAGTTGCCGGCCCCCGCATTCGGGACAGACGGTCTCGGTGTGGTTCTCGGCTTTTTTCTCCTGCTCTTTCTGTTTGGTCCGGGTCTTGAGCGCTTCCCTCTCAGACTGGAGGACCTTTAACTTCTCAACTTCCTGCATCCACGATCACCTTGTCTTGATATTTACCGGGACTGGCGGTTCCCGAATTGCACGCCATCACTTGGTGAAGAGTTTTTCATTGGGCTGGATCGAACATTTATCCCGGCAAAGGACTGCTGCGTACGGCGCCCTTATGTTGCCAAAGAGATCCAGGATCTTCCCCACGGGTTTCATCCGTTTATCCACAATTTCGCTATAGAGCGCGGGGAGCTGGGCAGCATCACACTGGATAATGAGCATCCGTTCGCCAATGGTGCTCATCGCTCGTCCAACAACTTTCACGAAATAACCTCAGGCAATACAATTAGTCAGAATTTTTTTAGTAATCTATATATGTGTGACACTGTAGTATTTAAAAATTGCGTGAAAGTATAAATAGAAAATTCAGAAACCGAGGAACTCCTCGATATTTAAAGATTGCACCTTTTTCCACTCAGCATCGCTCAGTCCGGCCCCTCTGGCAACGAGATTTTTCGCGCGCTCGTCCAGGATATCGCCCGGTGCATGCGCGTCAGAGTCCACCACCAGCTGGCACCCGGCCTTTTTTGCGGTCAGTGCCACGTGACCGTTGGTCCGGTTGTGGCCGCCCCTTGATGTGATCTCAAGGGCAATCCCGTTCTTTGCTGCAGCCTGTGCATCCTTCAGTGTGATGAGTCCCGGGTGGGCGAGGACATTGACATCCTTGCAGGCGCATGCCACGTGGTTGGTGCCCGGTGCAACCGGTTCGACCGGTGTCTCTCCATGGACCACGACAATATCTGCACCCTTCTTTTTCGCTATCCTTGCAAGTTTGGCAATCTGGGCCGGCGGGACGTGGGTTATCTCAACCCCGCAGAGCAACCGAACCCCGTAGATCCCGGCCGATTCCCGTACAAGCGCGAGCGTGGAAAGGACAGACTCTGCGTTTGAGAGATCGACATGATCAGTGATGGCAACAGTAGTATACCCGGCAACCGCCATCCTCCGAATCAGCTCGATGGGCAGCATCTCGCCATCGGAGAGGATTGAGTGGGTGTGCAGGTCGTACATGCCGTTCACTTCCGCACCTCCAGTTTCTGGGCTACCTTTTTTATGAGCAGTCCTTTTTTGTCAGTCCATTCGGCCACGATGCGTCCCTCTTTCCTGGCCCAGTGGGCGGGATGGTGGTGCTCCTCAACCCGGAATGGGACACCAGCACGTTTGAGTGCGCGCTCGATGTCGGTCAGGACCGGCCCTTTCGACCCGAGACTCCGCGGGACACGCCTGCCTTCGGCCCGGGAATAGGAGGCATTGAAGTAACAGGGATACAGGATGCACTCGCCTTTTTCCATTGCAGGATCGTTTTGTGGGTCAAGGTATAAACAGTGTCCGCTCAAAACCTTAGGGCATGCACCATATCGACGTCAGGATCGAGAAGGATGTCTACGACGTCAACAATACCCTTGCTGACGAAAATGCCCGGCACCTGAAGGCCCATGGCGTGCGGGCGTTTGACCTGCTCGGGGCGATAGGATCGGGAAAGACCGCACTGATCGAGCGCCTCGTCCCGCTCCTTGAGAAAAAAGGGCTTAAGGCCGGCGCTATTGCCGGGGATGTCTACGGGGATGACGATTTCAAGCGGATTGTAGCGCTGGGGATTCCCGCGTTCAATGCAAACACCGGCAAGGAGTGCCACCTTGACGCCCACCTTGTCGAGCATGCAATCGATCACCTCCCTCTCGATGATATCGATGTCCTCTTTATCGAGAACGTGGGCAACATGGTCTGCCCCACGGACTTCCGCCTTGGTGCCGAGAAACGGGTTGTTGTGGTGAGTTCAACGGAAGGCGACGACGTGGTGAACAAGCACCCCATGATGTTCCGGGACTGCACGATCGGCGTCATCAACAAGGTTGATCTTGCACCGCTGGTCGGGGCGAACCTCGACCGGATGCAGAAGGACATTGCGCGGTACAACCCGAAGATGCCGGTCTATCGGACGAACCTGAAGACCGGTGACGGAGTGGCCGCCTTACTGGATGCGATTCTTGCATAGCATGAAAACCATCCGTGCCGTACGGCGGCAGGTAGTACTATAAATAATTCTGAAGGGAATATATAGAGCACCATCTTCGGGAACAGTGCCCGTTGAATATGTAACGAGAGTGACACTATGCAGTGGCAGGGAGAATCAGTCAGGAAGATAACCGGTGGCAGGCGCCGCCCGGCAGCAATGAAGCGCAGAGCAGAGATCGGTCTTGCACCGGCAGACACCCATCTCGGTGAATACCGGAACCGTATCATCCGCACCTATGGCGGTAACGACAAGGTCCGTGCGCTCCGTGCAGGGTATGCAAACGTGACCAACCCGAAAAACGGTGAGACCAGAAAGGTCAGGATCGAGACCGTGGAAAAGAACACGGCAAACCCGAACTATGTCCGGCGGAACCTGCTCACCAAGGGTGCAGTCATCAAGACCGAGATCGGGCACGCCCGGATTACCAGCCGCCCCGGTCAGGACGGCATCATCAACGCGCTGTTACTCGAATAATCAATACGAACCAGCATCTTTTTTCTTTTGGCATCGCCAACAGTCTAGCTATGCGAAGGATCTATTATCGTTTCCCCCAGCGGGTGGATCTCTCGTTTGCGATGGGACTGCCGTTTAACGAGACCTTAAAATATGTCGCGGGCCTGAATAACGAGGAATCGACCAAGACCACCGGCAAGGAGCTTGTCAAGGTGAAGACAAAAGTGGAAATTGCCCTTGACCGTGCCACATTCGGGGACATTACGCCGGATGTCCTTCGTCCCGGTGTGATATCGGAAGCAGTGGACCTGCGGATCTCGGTGCTTGCGCTGGCCCTCCGTGGCGGCGGGAAAGTCCCGATCGCAAACGATATTTTCTACCTGCGGCTGACCGATCAGGTCTCCCGGACTGACATCGATATTGCCAAGGAAGGCCGCGGGGAAGGACTGGATGCGCTTGACATGAAAAATATCATCCTGGGTGCCTCGAAGTGACGATCCGGATCACGGTTGCCGCGCCTTTCAAGCATACGCGGAAGACCGGGATGCGCAAGAACGAACTCGTCTATTATTTCGCCCTTGACCGGAAGTGGATGAGTACCGAGCAGGCCAACACCCTTCTGCGAAGGGCAGAAGAGGACGGCCTCATCCGCCAGGAAAATGGGATCTATACTCCCCGTTTTGATGTAGCGGAAATTATCATCCCGATCGGGTTCAAGCCAACCTCCGCAATTTTTGAACAGAACGATCCCACCCAGCTGCTCATCACCCGGATCGCCCGGGCACGAAACGGGGAGGAAACCGATGTTGTCGCCGATATGAACCGGCTCATCCGGGATGGATTTGACGGGAACCTCCTCCCCCCGGCCGCGCTCATTCTCCTTGCAAAACAGGAAAAAATTCCTTTTGATGACCTGCTGGATCCTTTTACTGCTGCATTGAACAAACGATAATTGCATCCGGGTTTGTCGTGTTTTTACCTGCAGGGACAGCATTCTGCCCGCAGGGTTAAAAATCCACAAAGTATTTCGCAGATTTCCTCACTATCTATCATAGAAGATAACAGGAGTACAGAATCATGCGAAGAAGGAGAAATGATCCATGGGATCAACCCTGGGTGATGATAGCCGCTGTCGTCGGTGTCATCGCAGTAGTCGCTGTTGCAGTGTTCTTTTTTATCGGTGGGGGAAGCACCGACTCGCCTGCATCACCGGTTCCCGCGACGGTACCCGCAACCGGGATAAAGACCGGCGGCACACCCACCCCGGCTACCGCACCCGGCAGTACGGTCAGTCCCGGTGCTGTCAAAGAGCAGCCAACGGTGGTTGTACCTGCGACCGGGATATTTGTCAAAGTCAGTTATCTGGGGAGTTTCAACGGCACGTACGGATCGGGGGGCAGCACACAGACTGCAAGGGATTCCGGGGAAAAGGTTTACGCTGTTGAAACGGTGACCGGCCCTGTCACTGCGACATTCCACAAGAACGACGGATCCACGCGCCATGACCTCGTTGTCGAGATCTGGAAGGATGGAAAAGCGGTCAAAATCGGAAAAACGTCACTGGCATATGGCGAAGTCAGTGTCAACTATCAGCCATAATTTTTCTGGTAACTGGTGAAAAAAAGAGAGTATGGTATTGCTTACCGGGTCTTTTTCTTTGCCTCTTTCTTCTCACCCTCGACTTTCGGGAAGAGCTCGTCAAGAGTCTTTTCTCCGTATGCGGTGACCAGTGCATTGATCTGCACGAAGTCCTGGGTGATCTCGTTTGCCCGGACGGTCTTTCTCCTGCGCTCGCCGTCCATGACCGGGTGGAACCCGATACCGCCTGCAAGGAGGAGTTTCTTTTTGCCTGCACCGGGGATGCTCTTCTTTGCAGTTGTCCCGGTCCGGTCGGATGCGCCGGTGATCTTGATCTTGTATCCTGCAAGCCCGAGGGTACCTGCATCAAATTCGTCTCCGATACGCTTGCCTACGATCGCCCCTGCTGCACCGCCACTGGCGTCAACATTGTACGCGCGACCGGTCTTCGGGTCTGATACTACGACTTTGAACTCGACCATTGTCTGTTGCTCCGTATTGCTGTTATTTTAAAAACCCACGGGGTTTTTCACGTCTCCGGCTGCCGGCAGATACGCCTACCCATGAGAAGTACCCATTCTATTTTACTGGTACGCTATTAAATCCTCGCGTCCATGTGCAGGTAAAACCGGGTTATTTGCCCCAGAAGGGATCGCCCTTCCTGCGCATAGTTGTGTACTCCTCGAGGATTTCCTGCGTGCTGGTGTTGAGGGTCTTTACCATCTCGCGCTCAAGCACCTTGACATGCCGCTCGGGGACATCCACGAAGAGGTCATCCCCCACGTTCACCTGCCGGCCGACCGTGGCGCCCTCGATTGAGATTGCCAGCTCAAGGCCGGCATCAGCCTCGCGTACGGACTCCTGCCTGAGCTGCATGGTCTTCAAATGCCCGACTTTTTTGCCGTCCATATGGATCAGGTTTACGTCACTGCGCAGTTTCCCGCCCAGCACCCGCACACCTACAACGGCCGGGTTGCTCTGGCGGAAGACACAGTCCGGCAGGAGCCGGATCTTGGCTGGCATGACCACGTGCTCGAACCGCTGCTTCTCCTGCAGGCGCTTCTGTTCCTCCCGCCATTCTACGTACTGGTCGATGAGCTGGTAGATGACCCTCCCCTCAAAGACCTTGACCTGGTTGTAAAGCGGGTTTTTGAGGATCTCCGCTGCATCCGGCAGGATGGGGGTGTTGAAGGAGAGGAGCACCCGGTGCTGGGGGTTCTTGATGGTCTCGGTCTCCACGAGATCGAGCCGGCTCACCGGGCCGACCTCCGCCCGCATCACGCTGATCGCTTTTCCTTCGAGTTCCTTGCAGAGGGCTTCGAGTGCGCCGATGGTGTCGGCCTTGATTACGATACCTTCATCGGCAAGGTTGACATGGATCTCGGTCATCTCTTTTTTAATCTTCGCCTCGATCTCTTCGCGGTTCCCGCGGATGACAAAGAACGGCGACCCTGCGATGACCCCGTCGAGATCCGGGGCAGTGACCTTGATGCCCGATGCAGCGGCCACTGACTTGACACGCTCGAACCGGTCCTCGACAAGGATCTCCTTCATGGGCCGGGGTTTCAGGAGCGACCGGACCTTGGTCACCACGACGTCGCCCTGTGTTGCTACGGCAATTTCATCGCCAATCGCAAGCGTACCATCGTACAGGATCACATCGAGCGTTGTCCCGAGGCCCCGCTCCTCCTTGACCTCAAGGACCGTCCCGGCACCCGGACCTTCGACCGAGAGCTTGAGCGCATCGCCCATGTACCGCTGGGCCAGGCCGATCATGACCAGCAGGAGGTCCGGGATTCCTTCGCCGGTATGGGCGCTCACCGGGACGATGGCGAGGTTCCGCTGGAAGTCCGAGACCCGGTCGAAACGGTCTGCGGAAAAGTCCAGGTCGGAGAGTTTGCCCACGATCTCGTAGGTCTTGGTCTCGATGTCGCCTTTGACCCGGTCGTTCTGCTTGGCAAACGAGGAGAGGAACGTCTCGTTCTCATGCACCCTCCAGCCGTGGATACGGTCCACTTTCGTTGCTGCGATCACAAACGGTGTCTTGCAGTTCCGCAGGATCTGGAGCGCCTCGACCGTCTGCGGCTGGAACCCCTGGCTGATATCCACGACAAGGATGGCCATGTCCGCAAGTGCTCCCCCCCGGGCCCGCAGCGTGGTAAACGCGTGGTGTCCCGGCGTGTCGATGAAAAGAAGGCCGGGAATATTGATCGGCATTTTTCCCATGGTCCCGCTCATGGTGCGGATGGCATCGATGGGGACGATGGTTGCACCGATATGCTGGGTGATGGCACCCACTTCGGAACTCACGACCGACGACCCGCGGATCCGGTCGAGGAGCGAGGTCTTGCCGTGGTCAACATGCCCCATGACGCAGACAATCGGCGTCCTGATCTTCGGGTTCTCCGCCATATCCTACCTGTCCCCTCTATAGTCCCTGCTCTGGTACCGGGTAAAAACCCCCGGATTCCCTTAACTGCCGCGCCCCGACCGCGGCGCGCCCTACGGTTTGGGAAGTGTGTTCAGAGCCACCTGATATGTAATGGACGCCAGACCCTATTAATAGTCGCCTCATGGCACGGTATGGCGACACCCGTGTGCCTGATGCGTTCCCGCCTGGTTTTGACAACGCCTGCGCAAGGATATCTTAATTAGAGATTGGTGCAAATGTAAAAGGGCAAATTGCCGGGGTGGGGTAGTTGGTCATCCTAGAGGATTGTGGATCCTCCGACCCGGGTTCGAATCTCGGCCCCGGCCTTGTTACTTTTCCTTTTCCTTATTGTGGATTTTATCTGATTGAATTTTCTTGCATTGCACCTTGCTTGAAAAAGCATGAAAAGGTTTCACATTTTTGAAGCAGCCTCACAGGAAAGTCCAGCGGACTTATTCATGTTCGTCTTTTTCAATCGCGATCATGAGGTGTCAGTTGATGAGGCGATTATCGGATAATTATCCGACAAAATGCATGTCCAAGCGACAAAATTTTTGACTCTCCGGCGTGATGGTCCGGAAAATGCAATCAAGGTCCGATTGAAAAATTTTAAGCAGGGGGCGAGGGGTCGATTGAAAAAAAATTTCCGGAGATCGATTGAAAATTTTTTTCATGCGAGCCGGATCCGGATTTTGTGAAATGGTTTTGTGAAAAAAATGATCCGAACCAGTTCAAAATTTTCATAATCAGCATGGTCGAATTATTGGTCCAGAACCTGTCAGAGGCACGGCGGGGCAAAGCGGTTTTTATTTTTTAGTTGTTGAAACCGCGGCGGTGTTCATCGTGAGGTAATCTACAGTACATTTTTGTACGCCAACCAACAAAAACGTACAATAATCAGGAAGGGCCTCTCCAGCTTCAGGTGGCCCCGCGAGGAATCTATGGCGCATCACCAGTATGTTCACGGCTATTCAGCACGCGAGTCAGAACGGCTCGCAGACCAGGCACAGACCCTCACGGGGCTCCTGCATGACGACACCCGTTATCCCGCAGGATCGCGGGTGCTTGAGGCCGGCTGCGGGATCGGCGCCCAGACCGTTATCCTTGCACGGAACAATCCCGGCGCCCATATCACATCGCTTGATATTTCTCCGGACTCGCTCAGGCGGGCGGAGGAGAAGATCCACAAGGAAGGGATCACCAACGTCACCTTCCGGCAGGGAAATATCTTCCACCTCCCGTTCGAACCGGCAGGCTTCGATCACATCTTTGTCTGTTTCGTGCTGGAACATCTTGCAGAGCCCCAGGCTGCGCTGGAAAAGCTCCGGCCACTCCTCCGGGAGGGCGGGACACTCACGGTAATCGAAGGCGATCATGGCTCCACTTTTTTCCACCCGGAAAACCCGGATGCCCGTCGGGCCATTGACTGCCTGGTAAAACTCCAGCAGCTGGCGGGCGGGAACGCCCTGATCGGGAGACAGCTCTATCCGCTGGTCACCGGCGCGGGGTATCAGGAGGTCCGGGTCTCCCCGCGTATGGTCTATGTCGATGCATCCCGCCCGGCGCTTGTCGAAGGGTTCACGAAACTGACCTTCACGGCAATGGTCGAGGGGGTTGGCCCTGAAGTCCTGCGGCAGGGGCTGATGAGCCGGGATGCATGGGAGCGGGGGATAGCAGCGCTCTACCGCACGGCAGAGCCTGACGGTGTCTTCTGCTATACGTTCTTCAAGGCCACCGCACGGAAATGAGTGGCTCCATGAGAATCTCCGTCATCCTCGCCCATCCGAACCGTGGTTCTTTCAACCACGCGATCGCGGACGAGGCTGCATCAGCCCTCCGGGAAGCCGGCCATACGGTCACGGTGCACGATCTCTATGCGGAGCAGTTCGATCCCCTCCTGCCGTACGGGGAGATCTCCCGCGATGCGGTACTGCCCCCGTTTGTCGCAGAGCATTGCCAGGAGATCTCCTCTGCAGAAGGAATCGTCGTCGTGCACCCCAACTGGTGGGGGATGCCGCCTGCGATCCTGACCGGCTGGATCGACCGGGTGCTGCGTCCCGGCGTAGCCTACCGGTTTGCAGAAACCGATTCCGGTGAGGGTATCCCGATCGGGCTCCTGAAAGCACAAGCGGCAGTAATCTTCAACACTTCCAACACCCCCGTCCTGCGGGAACAGGAGGTCTTTGGCGACCCGCTGGAGCGGATATGGAAGGACTGCATCATCACCTTTTGCGGAATTCCCATTTGCAACCGGAGGATGTTTGGGGTCATTGTCACGAGCACACAGGAGCAGCGGGTTGCATGGCTCCGTGAAGTGCGGGCGCTGGTACAGCGCACCTTCCCGCATGAGTGATCCCGGTGCCAGCGGTGAAACATATCTCCGGACAACGGCAGACACCCTGGGGGGCCCGACACACCCTGTGCGCAGTTCTGATTCCCCTGTTTTTTCGCACTTTCGCACTTTCGCACTGTGCACCCGCCCCCCTTTTTCCTGATCCCCCACCCACACGCTATGGAGCAAAATCATGAATACCGAAAAACAATGCAATGACGTGATCACGACCATCCGGGCGATGAACCGGAGCTGGACCGATGGATGGAATGAAGAAGAATTCCGGCGCTATATTCATCCCGGTGCCGTAGCCATTGTCCCGACTACCCCCGGACGGCTCGAAGGGCAGGATGCCTATGTCGCCGGCTGGCGGGGGTTTTGCGAATCGGCAATCATCCACGAATGGCGAGAGACGGATCACAAGGTACAGATCTATGCCGGGGGGAAAAGCGCGGTGGCCACGTATTTCTTCTCCATCACGTTTGCTATCGGTGGACAGAAACAGACCCTGAACGGCCGGGACATGTTCTTCCTGGTAAAAGAGGGGCGCAGGTGGCTGGTCGCTGCCGACCAGTTCTCCCCCGAGCCCCCGGGCAGCTGAACCCTGACCGCGGACCTGCCTGCTGCCGGAAAACACCGCCGCATTAAATTGCCATGAAAAAAATACTTTGAGGAGAGAATCCATGGATACCATCGTCATCGTCGGCTATATCGCCGGCACCCTCACCACCATCTCGTTCATCCCGCAGGTAGTCCGGGCATATAAACTCAAGGAGACGCGGGACCTCTCGCTTGCGATGCTCCTGCTCTTCGCAGCGGGTATCGTGCTCTGGACCCTCTATGGTATCTGGACGGAGTCGCTTCCCATCATCGCGGCAAACGTGATCACGTTCTTCCTGCTGCTGCTCCTTCTCGGCATGAAGATCCGGTATCACTGATCTGCCCCCCGGCAGTTCCGGGGCTTCCGGCATGCATATTTCCTGCAGGTGTTTTCCTGACCGTCCCCGGTGTCCGGCCTGTACGCCGGTCAGCAGCCATTGGAGGGTCTTCAGATCTTCAGCAGCCGCTCATTCTCCCGGAGCCACTGCCTTCTCTGCTCGTAATCCGGCATGATCTCCCCGACCTTTGTCCAGAACTTCTTCGAGTGATCGGGCTGCCGGAGATGGACGAGCTCGTGGACGATCACGTAGTCAACGATCGGGAGCGGAGCCTGGATGAGCCGCCAGCTGAAGTTGAGCCCGCCCCGGGAGGTGCAGGACCCCCAGCGCCTCCGGGCATCCGAGATACGGATCGATGCCGGCGTATACCCGGTCGTCATCGAGAACCACATGCACCGGGCATGGATCTCCTTGTGGGCCTCACCTATGTACCAGTGTTTCACCCGGTTCCGGATATCGGGTTTGAGGGTGCTGCATACACACAGGCGGTCCGCCCGTTCGATCTTCCCGTCAAATCCCTCGCGGATATGAAGCGGGTACGTCCTCCCGAGGAAATAAAAGATCTCTCCCTCTTCGTAGGTATGGACAGGTGCCTGCGGCCGCTGTTTTATCTCGCCGATCTTTTTCCGGATCCAGCCACTCTTTTCCCGGATCATCTGATCGATCATGGCAGCCGGTGCCTTATGGGGTGCCCGCACGATGAGATGGGCCTCGGGTGTGATAACCAGGGCGATGGTCCTGCGGCGGGACCGCACGATTTTTTCTATGTGTATATCGTTCATGATGGGACCAGCACCTGCAGTACTGTTAACCGGCAGATGAAAAAAGATGGGGGAAGCCGAAACCGTGCATCAGGGCGATCCTGGCTTTTTGCCATTTATCCCGTCGCTGACAACCGCCCCGTCCTTGAGCCGGACAATGCGGTGGAAATAGTCCTTGTGCCAGTCCTCGTGGGAGACCATGACGATCGTCTGCTTCATCTCCTCGTTGATCTCCCGGAAGAGTTCGAGCACCATCTTCGAGTTCTCGGAATCGAGGTTGGCACACGGCTCATCTGCAAAGAGGATATCCGGCTTGTTCACCATTGCCCGGGCGATCGAGACGCGCTGCTGCTGGCCGCCGGAGAGTTCCCGGGGGAGGTGGTCGCGCCGGTCGCACAGGCCGATCCGCTGCAGGATCCCGTAACTGTCCTTTTTGATCTGCTCCTCGTCCCGGTCCTTCCGGAGCATGGCCGGCAGGGAGACATTCTCCATAACGGTGAGGTCAGGGACGAGAGCATAGTCCTGGAAGACATACCCGAGCTTGTAGAGCCGGAACATCGTTTTTTCGTAATCGGTGAGTTTTTCAATATCCGTTCCATCGATGACAATCTGCCCCGATGTAGGTTCATCGAGGAGCCCGAGCATGTGCAGGAGCGTGGTCTTGCCGCTCCCGCTCGCGCCCATGATACCGAGGAACTCGCCTTTTGCGATGTCCATGGTCAGGCCATCGAGCGCTTTGACTTCGACATTTCCCATCCGGTAAATTTTCCGGAGTTCGGTAATCTCGATCATATCAGGCCCTCATCGCAGTCTGGATATCCTCGCGTGATACCTGATATGCAGGGACATACCCGGCAATAATGGATGCTATGAAGAGGATCAGGGAGTTCAGGATAAGATCCATGGGCGTCAGGTACAGGGTAGCGGACCATTCAGGAGTCACGATGGGGTGTACCGCCATGTACATCGCGAGCAGCAGGGTGAGGATAATCCCGAATGCTATGCCGACAACGGCAAGGATGATGACCTGGAAACCGTAGTTGTGCATGATGACCTCCTTGTCCACCCCGATTGCCTTGAGAATCCCGATCTGCCTCCGGCTGTTGATGGTCTTGATGGTGATGACGATGAAGAGCACGACCGTGGTGATGATGACCCCCACAATCAGGGACACCATGTTGATGATCGCAAAGCTCTGGAGCGCCCGCCCCATGCTCTTTGCCAGGAGGTCATGGGTGGTCTGGACCTTTTCTGCTACCCCGTACTGGATCAGCTCGTTCTTGATGAAGGTTTCCGAGTAGCCGGGCTTTGCCTTGACGGTGATATAGTCTGCATTATCGACGGCTCTCGGGTCGGCGAGAGCCATATCCGTCGTGGTTACGTAGACCGCGCTGTCGGCCTGGCTCCATCCGGTGAAATAGACTCCCTTAACCCGGTAGTCCTTGATGTACCCGTTGCCATAGTCGATGGTGATCGAGTCGCCGACCCTGACCCCGCCCAGCGATGCCTGGAACTCGTCCTCCGCCTTGACCGAAGGGTCTCCTGCCACCGGCTTACCGATGATGACCTCCCCGGTATCCCCGTCACCGAGATAGCTTCCGGCTATCATCTTGGTGTAGAGTGGCGAGACCAGCTTCTCGTCGTTAGGGGAGATGGCCCGGACGGAAGCGCCGAGGATGCGCTGGCGGTACTTGAGGGTGGCCCCCTTAGTGAAATGGGGAGTTGCCCGCGCAACACCGGGCATGCCGTTGATGAGGTCCAGCGTCGCATCCACGTCCGTCACATACTGGTCTCCCGTCTTGGGGCTGACCAGTACGTTGCCTACCTCGTAGTCCACCACCTGTTCTGTTATGCTCTGCCCGATACCGTTGAAGAGGGCGGGAAGGAAGATCATGTTGGTGAAGCACATCCCGATGATAAGGACCGTCAGGATAACGCTTGAGCGGCTTCCCCGCTGGAGCGAACGCAGCGCCAGCAGGAACGCGACTTTTAGTTCTTTTTGTCCCATGGGAATTTACCATCGCCGTTGATCCGGGGCAGGTACCAGTACCGGTAACCGACAGCCCCGATGATGACAAGGATGATCAGGAGGGTGATGATGGTGCCGGACATGTCTGTCGGGGGAACCCGCAGGTTCATGTCCCGCGTCATGGTATGGGTGCCCATATCATCCGTGTAGGTGATCGTCAGGTTGTAGGGATGGTTGCCCGGTTTGGCCCCTTCAAGGAGGAAGATTGCCGGGGCATCGTTGCCGGGTTTGATCTTGCCGATGAAGGCCTCTTTTGTTCCTTCGGATGGCAGGTCAACCCGGGCCGACACCTGTTTTGCTTCGCCCGTACCGGTATTCTCGATCCGGATCGTAAGGTCGAACGGCGTGTTCTCCGTCAGGCGCGGGGGGTTGGTATCGACCGAGACAAAACCCAGCTCGGCCTTGCCCTTGAACATCACGTCGATGCTCGTGGTCTGGGTCTGGGCAGTGCCGTCAATGGCATTGTACCGGATGGTCACGGGGACCTTTACCAGGCCCGCACTGGCTTTCTTGTCCGACAGCAGGATGAGATTGAGGGTCTTTGTCTCGCCGGCCTGGATTGCGCCAAGGTGATACTGGTCGGTATTTTTCGGTGCAACCGTACTGCTTACGTTTTCAATTTTTACGATAACGTCATCTGAAAGCATCTCGCCGGAATTCATCACGGTCACAAGGACCGGGATCTCATCCCCGGGGTTCTGGCTGCCGGTCGGGGTACTGTCCATGATGAGGATCGCTTTTTTCTGGATACCGGTAGCGGTATTGACATTTACCGGTATGGGATACCTCGTGCTCTTTCCTCCGGTCACGTCAATCCACACTTCGGGGTAGTACATTCCGCTGGATACGGGTGTCTGGATGGAAAAGGTGAACTGGAGAGACTGCCCCGGGCCTATTGAACCGACACTTTCGAAATCGCTGGATGTGACTTTGATCCCGTTTCCGAGCAGCTTGACGTTCTCGATGTTCGTGGTAATGTCAGTAGTCTTAACCACGGCATATGAATCGGTGGAAAGCTGGCCGGATTTTTCACTTACCGATGCACTTGATGCGGTATTTTTTACGGTAATGGTGATCGTGCCTGTACTGTCGGGCATGAGGACAGACGGGCTCACTTTGTAATCGCTGATGGTCACGGTCGGTACATTCTCTGCCTGTACCGGGGGTGCAGTAAACGCCAGAATGGCAAATATGGCAATAATGATGACTAATGTGCTTGTTTTCATAGGTTTCTTCCTGACTATGCTGTTCATACTGCTGTAAGGGTGATGCTGCCGACACCCTGTTTTATCGCGATCCGGTTTTCCGGAAGGGACGGGTTGGACCCGGCAGTTACATAGGTGTCATTATCCTGTACAAGTCCGCTGTTCATGATATCCCCGACACCGTGATGGACGGTGATGCGGGTGTTGCTCCCCTTCGGGATACGGAGCGTGAGGTCCCCGATCCCGTTCATCAGCTCGGCATCGAAGCGGTTCCCGTGATATCCTTCAAGATCGATCACGGTATCTCCTGCGCCATTATTCATGGTCAGTGCGATCAGGTTTAGATTGCCGAGGCTGAGCCGGCTGTCCCCGGCACCAACATTGACTTCAAGGTTGACGGGTACCTGGTCGCTGATTTGGACATCCCAGCTGTTCGGGGAGTGGATCGCAACCCACTCCTTTCCCGTGTGCCCCCGGTCGGTCATCGTCACGGTTTTGTGGGAATTATTCACGTTCTGGGAAAAATCCGGCTGCCATTCCCGTGCCCTGGAAAAAACTGTCGCTTCCATCAGTTCATTCCGGGGAGCCCCTTCCCGCAGGGTCAGTTCCCCGGCACCCATGGTGATCCGGAGGTTTCCCTGCGTTGCCCCGTCCAGCATAATGGGGGTGGTGTTGGGGGTGAACATGGCCGTGTTCTTGAACGGTGAGATCTTCTGGTCTGGTCCAAAGGGTATCCCGGATGTTGCGAGGATGACAAATCCTATTGCAAACGATGCAACAGCTATTGCAACCAGCCAGAGGATCACCCGGGTCATGCTGAGGCCGGCAATACTGATGCTGCAGGGTATGCAGGAAATACGGCCGGGTTTTGGTCCGCCCTCACTCATGCGACACACTCCGTTCCGGTGATAACACCGATATTCCACTTGAGGTACCGGATGCCCAGGTGGTAGAAGAACCGGGCAAGATAATAGTCCCCGATGATGAGGAGGAGCCCGACCGCGGTGATCCCGACCGAGAAGAATGCCCCGGCTGCCGGGGAGAGCCAGATGGCAAACGCCGGGAAGCCGAGAAGCTGCAGCAGGGAGAAGACAAAGGCTGCCGGCCCGAAGATCGCAAACAAAACGCCGATGATGAAAACGAAGAGCAGGAGCACGACAAGGATGATGAACGGCACCAGGACAAAGACCAGGTTGAAAAGTCCCAGGCCGAGCGTGGCAACAACTGCGTGAAAGATATTCCCGCAGGTACGGACACATTCCGCCTTTTGAACCAGGTGCGTAGCCTTGATCTCCCGTGCAACATCCTCCGGCGATCCGAGAGAGCGGAAAAGCTCTTCTTCCGTCCGCCCGTCCGCCTTCCCAATCCGGAAGTGCTCGGAATAATCCGCGAGAAGATCTTCGAGATCATCTTTTGGCAGTACTCCTTCAAGCCGGTTTCTGAGGATCCGGATATATTCCTGTTCATTCTGCAGCATCGTTTTTCCTCTCAAGGAGCGCGTTTACCGATGCCGCAAACCGCATCCATTCGTCTTTCTGTTCATGCTCTTCTTTCCTTCCGCTTTCGGTCAGGCGGTAATACTTCCGGGGGGGCCCTTCAACGGATTCCTGGAGGTATGTTGTGACATACCCCTCATCCCTGAGGCGACGCAGGAGCGGGTAGATTGTCCCCTCCGAGATATCAATGCGTTTTGATATTTCGCCCACCAGCTCATACCCGTAACAATCCTTGTGTGCCAGAACAGAGAGAACGCAGATCTCAAGAACGCCTTTTTTAAACTGGATATTCATAGCATCTCCCTGGTCAGAATGTATGCCCGGGACCCGGCAGCACGGAATTTCAAGGGTTTTTATACCGGTTGCCGGGGGTTTGAGAAGGCTGTCTTGCGGGCATACGCGTGTTAAGTGCTTAACACAGTATCTTGCATTGCAAGGTACTTACTAGTATTGAGAACGGCCGGTATATAATTCAATCGTTTGTCCATTTTCCCTTGTGAAAAGGATCGTCCACCTCCCTGTTGGGTTCCAGGACCGGAGAGCCAGCAGGGATTACCGGGATATTCCCGATCCCTTCTGCCCGGCCGGGCGTTCCTGTACAAAGGTGAAATACCCATAGGTATAAAACTTACCATGGGTAACTTAACAATACCAAGAGTAGGTGGCGCAGACCGGCATTTTTTTGCCTCCCGCGCAGGAATGTACTGATTACCCATGCCACGCATCATACAGGGATACCGGGAAGAGGTGAAAGAGAAGATCGTAAGCGCAGCCTTCACGCTTTTTATCGAGAAAGGCTACCATGGCACCACGATGGGGGCGATCGCCGAAAGTCTTGGCGTCACCAAGCCGGCGCTCTACCAGTATTTCCCGGGCAAGGAGGATCTCTTCGCCGCAGTGGCTGAACAGGCACGGCAGGAACTCAAAGGAACCCTTGAACGCTCCTATACGGGGCGTAATATCCGGGACGGTAATGCAGCCCTCTTCGATGCCCTCCTCCGGTATGTCCCGCAGTTCAACAGCATGTATTCCGAGATGCTGCTCCTTGCCGCCCGGAACGAGCGGCTGCGCAGGGTGCTTATGCAGGACCGGTTTGAGGATATCCGCGTGATTGAACGTTTTATCGCCTACCAGCAGGAGGTGGGTTTCGTTGCAAAAGAGCTGGACCCCCACATCCTTGCGATTGCCTGCGATGCACTGGCAAACGGACTCCTCATGGATGTCATGATGGGCATGGACCCTGACGAAGCAAAGACCGTCTGGATCTCATCGGTGGTAAAACTGGCGCAGGACAGCGGGCAGGCAAAGAAAAAGTCACCCTGATGCACCGAATGCCCTGTTCCTGCAGCAATATTGCGGTAACGCGTGGCAGAACCAGAGAAAAACCGCTGCCGATTCTTTTGTATCACGATGATGCCGGCCGCACATCCTTTTCGCTCGTGGGGATGATGCAGACAACACTGCCGGGGATCAGGGCCTCAAGAGATCCCTTTAAGGAATCGATATTCCCCTGCATATCCCCTACCTTCTGCTCCGGATCAAACCCGAGGAAGATATCGATATAGATCCGGGTCCCGGACCTGCGCGACCGGACGCCATGGAATGCATCAAATTTTTCGAATGAGCCGACCAGCTCCTTCAGGATGATAATCTGGAGTTCCTCTTCAAGAGTTTTGTCAAAGAGATCCGGCAGCGAGGAGGAGATCTCGCGGTACCCGGCGAACAGGAGGAACCCGATAATAACCAGAGAAGCGACCGGATCGATATACACTGCCCAGGGGTACTGGACAAGGATGACCGAGAGTACCAGGGCAAAGAGGATCAGCAGGTCGGAGAAGGTCTTGGCCCGCCGGAGCCGCCACTGGGCCTCCATGATGGGAGTGGGCTCTTTCTGGTTGAGACGATAGTTCTTTCTCCAGTGGTACGAGTCGGTGATACTGACAAGAAGCATGAGGGGGATGCCGATGACCGCTGCATCCATATCGAAATGCTCGGGAACGAGAAAACGGGGGATGGTGAAGTAGAGCAGGATCGCAATGGATACCAGCATCACGCCCCCCGTAATGATGCGGGTTGAGGATTCGAATTTTCCCATCCCGTAATCGTAGGCAAATTTCCCACCGAGCGTCACTCTCCGGATAATAATGAGGGCAACGGTCGTGGCCAGGATCTCGTTGATCCCCTTGATGATATCGGCAAAAAGGGTTATGGAGTTGGAGAGGATGACTGCTATGGCCTCCGGGATCAGGACGAGAAGATCAATGCAGAGCCCGGTAAAGACCAGTTTCTGCCGCGAGTCCCTCCCACTTGCTCCGTTCCTGTCTCCGTCTTCGGCCATAATATGTCTTTACAGGTTGGGCAGGAATGTTAAAAAAACTTCAGGACGGGGACAATCCCGTTTATACATAACGGAGGGGACAGTGCCTGTCCCCACCGAACCGCCCCTGCGCATTGCGATAGTGCCGTATTACCTGTTCAGGAACGTTCAATGAATCGAACTGAACAGACTCTGGCAAATTTTTTTATAATTACAGCTTACTCAAAAAATTACAATCACTGTCTGGTTGAAAACTTTTGCTCTGTAGAAAACCTCACTCCAAACAAATTGTATGAATCTGTCAAGGTTAGCGAGAATAATCTTACAGGAGATTTCCTTCTTCTGGATCTGGAATATCCGTGATTTGAGGTCAGCCCCGAACCTA
>Ga0209340_1000158_pt1 | contig 93955 bp, 89 predicted proteins | sample EPASupsiteSAE323_FD_187266 | JGI IMG/M metagenome (GOLD analysis project Ga0209340, IMG submission 187266) | Bioremediated contaminated groundwater from EPA Superfund site, New Mexico - Sample SAE3-23 (SPAdes) (version 2) | ecosystem: Environmental > Aquatic > Deep subsurface > Groundwater >...
CCCGCCTCCGCGGGGTAAGTTAAATCGGTAACGACCTGCTCCCTTTCGGGCTTGCTCGATACTCGATTTTGCCTAAGGTAACCCCGCCTCCGCGGGGTAAGTTAAATCGGTAACGACCTGCGCCCTTTCGGGCTTGCTCGATACTCGATTTTGCCCAAGGTAACCCCGCCTCCGCGGGGTAAGTTAAATCGGTAACGACCTGCGCCCTTTCGGGCTTGCTCGATACTCGATTTATCTTATTATCCATGAAAATTTGTTTATCCGCAAGAAATTCGAAAAGGTCTGACCTGCTGTAGCGCATTGTCAGACCTTTTAATACTGGGAAATTCGGTTTTACTTAAACACTAATATGGTTGAGGTTTGATTAATGTGTCCTATATATTCTTCTCCATAGGTTGAAAAACCTATTGCAGGAATGTCCGCAAATATCTTTCCATAATCCTCGGTCTGACATTTCTGCTGCAGTTCAAGTGTTCGCAGGATACAATGAAAATCTATCAGGCCGGCAATCTTACCAAGCTCCTTTAACTTATCCTGAATTGCTTGTTTAGTATCATTGACAATATCGGTTGATTCCAGTATGGACACCTCCATACCTTCAAGAATATTACAATAAAAAATCATACTGCTGCCATCAATCCTTTGCGGACTTCTGACATATATTTCATCACCGTAGATCAATCCTACCGGATTGCTCATAAAATAGTTGGCTGCGTTTTCAACTGCAATTCCTAAAGCTTCCGCGTAGGCCTGTACTGCCGGCATGTTGTTAAACTCAATAATTTCTCGTGCTTCTGTATTGACCTTGGTAGCCACCAGTTTGTTATCTAAAGCTTTAAAACTCTGAGTCTTTATAATATCGAACCCTGAAGTTGGTTTTATCACCGCTAATAATGCCGCATCTGTATATGCTTTTCCATTTGCGAAAACATAGGTTTTGGCAAATTGGAGATCATCACCAGCTGACCCCCCAATAAAAGTTATATTAGTTTTATCACCGATTTTATCCATAAGCTTCTCTTCTGCGGCACTTAAGCCGTCAACCAAAATTATTCCAACATATTTATTTTCATCAAGATTTGCCATAGGGGTTTTATAGTAGTCTTCAAAAGAATTGAAAGTCCTATCAATATCAATGTCTGATTTAATATTTTCAAGAACTTCAATTTTAAGATCGTTAATTGAATTTGAATTAAAAGCCATGGCCACAATCGAGTTTGTCAGCATTTTGCCGCTCACAATTTCACCCGCGGTTGAACATCCGATTATTGCAGCGGAACTGAATGCATCTTGTAGCGATGAAATAAGTGAATCAGGATCATATTTAGATGATGCAAATACGATTAACATCTTTGCATCAAAACCCTTCAATTGCTCATGGATGTCGCGAACAGTTTCAGCAACTCCACCTAATTCGGAATATACCGTTTGAATATCCATAAGATCATATCCTCCATTCATTATATGTTTATGTTTAATTCTTTAGCCAGGCCTACGAGCTTTTCAATAACCACAGGATCATCTTCAGAAGTATTGGTGTATTTTTCGGGGATGATACCTTTCATTACTATCTTTGATTTGGTTAGATGAATCAGGGTGGGATTGCCATTCGATCTTTTTTCTACAATCTTATCAATAATATCTTTGATTTTTCCGGCCATAATTTTAACCTCCTCTCATTTTTATATAGCTATTTATTATTAATGCCATTTGTTTGCCCAACGAGAGCCGTTAGCATTTTTGACGTCTCTGAAAGTTCGTTAGCGTATTCAATCAGTTGAGGTGTTATTTGGGCATATCTTGAGAAGGAAGAAAAGACCTGGGTAATACTGGCTGCATTGCCTTTGGAGCCTTCAGATACTTCCTGGAAAGTGGTAGTAAGATCATAAATGCTTTTCGATGATTTTTCAGCATTCTTGGCTACCTCATTTGAAGCCATTGATAATTCAGATGCTGAACTTGCTATATCTTTAATGCCTTTTGACGATTCATTGATATTTCTGGCAGCATGCTGAGTATTCGCTGCTACTTGTCCAATTTGCTCGTAGATGTTATTCACTCGCTCGGCTGATTTTACAACTGCATTTGATATTCCGCTGGTTGTAACATATTGTTCAGTAACCGATGATCCAATAGTATTCGATATTTGAGTTATTTCTTCAATGACTTCATTGATCATAACCACGGCAGCTACGGCTCTAGACATATTTTCCTGCATATTTTCAATTTGCTGCCTTATTTCCTCTGTAGCGGCGGCAGTCTGGTTAGCCAGTATCTTCACCTCACCGGCAACAACCGCAAAACCCTTTCCCGCTTCCCCGGCACCGGCAGCTTCAATAGCGGCATTCAGGGCCAGCATGTTCGTCTGATTGGAAATTTTATCTATTACATTAATCATCTTACCGATTTGTCTGGCTGAATAATCAAGATCTTTAATAATATCATTGGTATCTTTCGCTTTATTTGCTGCATCCGATGTAATATTAATCGAGCGTTCACAATTCTTGTTTACTTTGTTTAGTGAAACATTAATCTCCTTTACCGAAGTCACTATGCTATCTACCGAAGCAGAAACATCTTTAGCCGAATCAGCAACGTTATCTATACTCTCAGAGATTTGCTCCACTAATTGGTTAACCTGTTCAACCCCTGATGATGCTTGGCCTGAAGCCGAAGCTAATGTTGTTATTGTACCTGACATTTCTTCGGTAGCTGACGCAATGATAAAAACATTCTCCATAACATCCGATAGTAGAATAGAAGTGCTCTCGATATTTTTTTCTATATTATTTACATTTATATTTACCATACTGGTATTTTGATTAATTTCGTCATTGAAACTATCCAATGAGGCGGATATATCAAGAATGTTCTTGGAGTATTCGTTCAATGCGGTGGAAGCTTCATTGACCGTAGTAGTAACCATTTCCTCGATATTATTTGTATGTTTTGTCTGCTGATCCATACTGCAATAATTATATCCAGAAGATCTTTCATCAATTGATTTAAATATCATTATGCAGACGAACATATTAAGTATGGAAAAAATCGTAAGCAGCAGCAGAAACATACTCATATTTTCCTTAAAAAATATGAAGGTAATGATCGTAAAAAAATATACAGCGCCTATTATTGATAATTGCATGACTTTTTTTTGTTTTAACGTTATATTATCCATATTATTCCTCCCGTGTTTTCTGAACCAATCCACCGAAAACATTTCTTCTACTGTTGTATCCTATTTTATTACTCTCAAATCTTAAACTGTTTGACCAACCGTTCAAGTTTCTTGGAAACCTCAGCCAGGTGATTGGCAAAATCGGCCGTTTTACTTGCCCCTAATGCCACAGCTGAAGACATTGTGCTTACTTCGATGACGCTGCTGGTAATTTCTTCTGATTCTTTAGTAATCTCTTCTGATACTTTTTGTACGTTCTGGACCATTACCGAGACTCGATCAAGATTTTGGGCGGCTTCGTTGGATGCCGTAGAAATCTCGGTTGCAGACCTGGCTATTTCTTTGATCCCTTCCGATGCTTCCGAAATGCTGGTAGCAGTACTTTGAGAATTTGCAGCGATCTCACTAATTTCATTCGTTATCTGGTTAACCCTTTCGGACGATTTAACTACCGCATTTAGAATTTCCCCGGTTGAAGCGGATTGCTCCGTCACAGCTGCCGCAATAGTGTTGGTTATAACATTTATTTCAGCAATAACCTCGGTAATGGTTCCCACCGCTTTTACCGCGCCTGACATATTAGACTGCATGGTTTCGATCTGCTGCCCAATTTCATCAGTGGCCTCCGCAGTCTGTTTAGCAAGTTCCTTAACTTCATTGGCTACAACTGCGAAGCCTTTTCCAGCCTCACCGGCTCCGGCAGCTTCTATAGCGGCGTTCAAGGCCAGCATATTGGTCTGATCGGCAATGTCGTTTATAACATGGATGATCTTTTCGATTTGTTTGGAAGATTTATCGAGATTGGTAATGATTGAATTGGTGTCATTGGCCTTCTCACTGGCATCGGATGTGATATGAATAGAACGTTCGCAATTCCGGTTTATTTCGTTAAGAGATATATTTATCTCCTTAACAGCAGTGGCTACGTTGCTGACCAGGGATGACACGTCTTTGGATGAATCCGAAAGTGTGTTGATACTTCTAGAGATATTTGACGCCAAATCACTCACATGAGTAACACTCGCGGCGGTTTGTTCCGAAGCAGAAGCGAGGTTTCTGGTAGTAACCGATGTTTCCTCAACAGCTGTCGCTATCATATTTATATTTCCACTGGTGCTGCCTATAGAATCAGCCAGTGATTCTATACTAGAATTTATCTTGTTAACAACCTCACCGGTCTTAATCATTTTTTGGTTTGTTTGCTCGCTGCTCACCGCTATTTCTGCGGATACATCAATGAGTTGGGTAGAAGACTTGCCCAATTCCAACGTAGTTTCATAAATGTTAACTACAATGTCTCTCACTTTGTCTATGAAGCGGTTAAAAAACCTCGACATATCTCCAATCTCGTCCTCAGCATTTACATTTATCCGCCGGGTGAGATCCCCCTCTCCTTCAGAAATATCCTTTAATATCTCTGTCACTTGCGAAAGAGGTTTAAAGCTACGATTGATCAATACCCAACTAAAAATAGAATGAAGGGCCACAATTAATCCTAGAATAATGAATACTATAATTATAATTCGCACATTGTTTTGGGCCTTTTCCTCATCGTGGAGGTTCCTCTCGTTTGCCAACTTGATTACATAATTGATATTCTGTCTGTGCTCTTCATACTTCTGTTTCAAGACTCCATTAGCCAAGTCGGCCGCCTTTTTCCTGTCACCGTTTTTAATCGCAGGTATAAATTCGGCATCTCTGATATTAAAGAAATCTACCGCAGGTTTGTAAGCATCCTCTATCATGGCCTTTTTCAGGCTGCTGTCCGGAAGATTCTTTACCCAATATTCATGGCGGGTATTGAAATCATTTTTTAAAACCTCACTCCTTTGCAACAACTCATTTACTCTAGAAGTGTCGGTTTCGTTAACCAGTTGCAGGACAACCAGGTAGGATTCAACTATATATTCGGGAGGTGGCAAAATATCGGCTATAAGATCCTTACCTTCAACTATATTATTGTATATCGGTCCCTTAATCTTCACCATACTGAAGCTTATGTAACTAAAAAACCCAAAAATTATAAATCCGATAATAAAAAAAGTTATAAGCAATCCAAGTTTATTTCTTAGTTTCATGGAACTTAGAAGTTTCACACGACTCCCTCCTTTCCAACTTATATATACTAAATAGGCGCATGTTTAGTTCACCCTGTTGATTGCACTATTTTCTTAAGCAGCTCCTCAGTATCAAACGGTTTTATAATATGTTGGCAGCTCCCGTCATAAACCACTTAAAGCATTCCTGTAATGAAGAAGCGTTGATTTAAACAAATAGTATTCTCAAAACCAACTCGGTAGTGTCTGCTTTGTACTTTTTAGCAATGTTTTTAAGCTTGCCTTTATGAAGAATATAGTACTCTTGTCCATAAATCGAAAAGCAGTGCGAATTAAGATATTGTATCCCCAGCGGGGCAAGCTGGTGTTTAATCTTGCCTGAGATCATATTGGTAAGTTCATTAATCGCATCACAGATATTATCTGCCTTCAATTCCGAAACCGGAATCTTGGTGAAAGTGGATACTAGAGTGTAGGCTGCTGCAGTTGGGATAGTTACTATTAGAATGGCATTTTTCGGTCCATTCATAAAATAGACTCCCGACACACACGCCTCCGTGAAATGTATATCCCGGAAGCTCTCAACCTTCATTTCCTCCATGGATATGCCTGCCACGGTCTTTAACACATCATGTACGGCATTGAAGAGAAAGATGCTTTTGAATTTCGTTTCAACATCATTGTTATCCTGATTGTTAGAACCGATGTTGTTCATTCTCCAATCACACCTTCCCTCCCAGACACATCCTGATCTTTTTGGTCAGTTCTTCGGTATCGAACGGTTTAAGCATATAATTGGATACTCCCGACTTTATGGCCTGGACGATTGAAGTCTTCTCGCTTTCGGTTGTAACCATCATGACCGGAATATCTTTGTAACCGCTGTTCGGTGCTTTAACCCTTTTTAAAAACTCCATTCCATTCATCCCGGGCATATTCCAATCCAATAGAATAAGCATAATTTCCTTCGATTGTCTTGCCAATATGGAAAGTCCCTCATCTCCGTCACTGGCTTCCAATAGTTCATAGCCCATTAAATCCACGCCATTTTTTATCATTTTACGGATAATAGCCGAGTCATCTACAGAAAGAATTTTGTTTTTCATCCGTGTCGTCACCCCTTTAGCTTGAAGTTTACACCGTTCTGGTAGTTTCCATTTCAAAGAATCTGAAGGAATCGGCAAATATTTCGGAACATCTACCCCCCTCTCCGTGGCAACGTTGTCATCTTTTGTTCAATTGCTGGCTTTAAAGTAGCTCCCGATAAATCATGAGCTACGACATATGGAAATCATCAAGGCATTTCATTAATAAAATCATGGACTGTCAGGTACTGCTCTTCCCAGTGAGCTTAGCTTTGAAATAAACGCCGGTTTTGTAGTGCTCCATTAAAAAACACGAGTTGTAATCATTTAACAATTCTGAACTTCCAATAAATAAGACTCCTTGAGGATCAAGGGACTTGCTGATTTTGTTTAACATCTCTTTCTTAAGCCGTTCTGAAAAATACATCAACACGTTCCTAAAAAGAATCAGATCAAACTTTTCAAAATACAAGAACTCGTTTATGAGATTAAACTGCTTAAAACATATGGAATTTTTGATCCTGTCGTCTATCCTCCATATTCTTCCCTGGTTCTGGAAATACTTATATTTGTAATGGTCCTCCAGTCCCCTGAGAATAGAAATGTTGTCAAATGTTCCAGCCTCCGCTGTTTGAAGAGCAGCTTTGGAGATATCGGTCGCCAAAATCTCAAAGTCGCTCAATTTAATATCAATAACGCCTTCCCGTTCCAGGTAATTATCTATGCACATGGCCACAGAGTAGGGTTCCTGACCGTAAGAGCAAGCTGCGCTCCAGATCCTGACCTTATGACGTTTTCCTTCCCTTAACTCTTTAATGTAGATTGGCAGCAGCAATTCCTCTAATATTTGCCATGGGGCCTTATCCCTAAACCAAAAGGTTTCCTTTATAGTTACTGCTTCAATCACTATTTCCACAACTTCATGATTGTTCCCATAACATATCTTTCGATAAAGATCATCAAAACTCAAAGAAGATGATTCCGCAAGCATCTTGGATAACTTGCTTTCCAACAGAAATGCTTTTTCTTGACCTAATACAATTCCACATTTATCTTCAATCAGTTTTTGTATCATTAAGAATTCCTTGGAGGCAGTTGGGATATCCACCTATTGCTTTCCTCCGCCGCCTAAACAAATTTGATAAATTCGTAAAGCTATATCTTCCAAATCAACTACCTCATCGGACAGTCCGGCATCATATGCGCATTTGGGCATTCCATATACTACACAACTTTCTTCGCTTTGAGTAATACAGTAACACTTACATTCCCTTTTAAGTTCTGCAATTCCCTGAGTCCCATCGTTGCCCATTCCAGTAAGGATCACCACCAATATTTTTTTCCCGCGATATATTCTGGCAACTGATTGAAAAAGCACATCTGCAGATGGTTTTACACCATTCACATAGGCCGTATCTATCAGGCGAATTATCTTGCCTGTCCCTTCAGAATTGTCAACTATCATATGCTTTCCGCCGGGCGCTATAACAATATGGTCCTTTGTAACAGGAGCTCTGTCTTTTCCTTCACTTACATTAAGTGCGTGCTTTTTATCCAGCGATTGAGCCAGTACATTGGTAAATTCCGGCGGCATATGCTGTACAATGAGTATCGGATTATGTAAATCAGCAGGCAACCTCTGGCACAGCACATCTAAAGCCACAGGCCCACCAGTCGATGAAGCAATTAGAATCAAATCAACGTTACCGCATATTTCATTGTTCGGAACATTTTCACCCTTTTTTCCAGCGGTCATGGTATTAAGAATGGTCCCTTTTTTCAAGGCATTATCTCTACTTTTTTTATGAGGATTATCATATTCCGACAGATTAGAAAACTTTTTCAATTTTATCTGGATAAAAAGTCTTTGCAGATGGGTTTTTATATCGTTCGAGCTTTTATCCAGATCTCTTTCCGGTGGTTTCTCAACAAAATCAAAGGCTCCGGCCTTCAGCAATTCCAACGTCAGGGAAGGACTATCCGGACTATCATTACTCATAATAATGATTTCAATATTCGGAAAATCATTTTTGATTGATTTGATAATTTCTGTATCACTACTTTTTACAATTAATAAGTCTATTAAAATAACATCAATCCTACACTGTTTTAACCACTCAACAGCAATGCTGCCATTGGATGCAGTATGTTCAACAATCCCATGTTCCGTAGCGTTGACGGCTTCAGCGACAACTTTTCTAGCTATCACCGACCCATCAGCAACCAATATTTTTAGCCTATCCAAAAAAACACCAACCTCGCCTAAATAATTTGTGCAGTTCACATATACGTTATCTCGATGTTTCTTTGATCCATCCTCACATTAAAGCACCGATAGTTCCGAGGCGGTGGCCGCCAGGCCTTTAATACCAATTGATACTTCCGCAATGTTCTGGACAGCGTTTTGCGAACTTACCGCAATATCTCTGGTTTTCTCGGTAATAAGATTAACTTTATCAGCTGCAGCAACCACCGCCTCGGATATATTGCCGGAGACGGCGGATTGCTCAGATACTGCTGCAGCAATTGTATTGGTTATACTTGACATTTCATCAATTACCTGTAATATCGTCCCCATAGCACTTACTGCATCCGACATATTATTTTGCATTACTTCAATTTGCTGGCCTATTTCTTCCGTAGATTCAGCAGTCTGTCTGGCCAATTCCTTCACTTCGCCTGCAACTACGGCAAAACCCTTGCCCGCATCCCCTGCACCGGCAGCTTCAATGGCAGCATTTAGTGCCAGCATGTTTGTCTGTTCAGCGATTTCATTAATTACCTTTACAATTTTTCCGATCTGTTTTGAGGAGGTGTTAAGTGTATCAATAATCCGATTGGTGTCCTTGGCTTTTACTTCGGCATTGGAAGTAATATTTTTCGAACGCCCGCAATTCTGGCTGATTTCGTTCAAGGAGATATTTATCTCCTTCATGGCAAGTACAACACTATTCACTGAAGTCGAAACATCCTTGGTAAAATTGGACACATTATTGGTATTCTCCGCTATACCATTAACCAAGAAATTTATTTCCCCTATTCCAGCAGATGTTTTTGTTGACGCAGAAGCCAGCTTCTTGATAATTATTTCTATATCCTGAGAATTTCTTAATCTCTCATCACTTAATTTCTTTACCTCTTCAAGCACTTTGTTCATTTCATTATTCTTCGCTTCCAGTTCTTTGTTGTTTGATTCCATATGGCTTCTCTCTAGATTGGTTTCATGTTTGTTGAAGGCTATACAGTTTGTTATATTATTTAGTCCATTGAATATTGCCTTTACCATTTCGTGACAGGTGTTATATCCACAGGATGAACAGTTTAATTCCTTTTCTTTTTTGGTTGATTTGTGCATTTTAGTAAAAATTTCTTCGTACTGTGATGCGTTTGGTTCCTTCAATAAACCAATTTTTAACATGTTGCTATAGTGACGAATAAAATCCTCCAATTTTAAAGTTTTATCAAAATACTTATATAACCAGTCGATTTTTTTGGAAACCAATTTACCACCCTTGTCGCTCAGTTTCTCGGTCTTCAAAATGTTTAATCTAAAATCCGCATCGTCAACATCTATTTCCTTCGATGTACCTGTGCCAATGTTACAACCATGAGGACAATTCAAAATGTCAATTAATAGTGGGATGGGCTTATTATCCTTGAGCCTTTCGCTATACTCATTAAGATACGAATAGGCGTGTTCGTGACCCTCCACCTGTCTTACCCAGGCATTTTTTACTTTTACTTCCACGTTTTCTCTCAAGCCACCCGGCCTGCTGAATACACAACCCAGGCTGCAGCCTATATCTTCAAAATCGAATCTGCGGTAGTTGGAAATGTTAATATTGTGCTTTGCAATATAATTCGACAATTTTTTATATGTCACATTGTACTTAATGTAATTGTTGGTATTGGGATCGCTAATTTCGTTGGTTTTCGCAATACAGGGAGATAAAAAGGCAATATCACTAAACACGTTGGCATATCGTTTTAAATAAACAGCAGTACAGGTCATAGGACTATGGATGGGCGCCAAGCTTGATGTAAGTTCCGGTTTGTATTTTTCAATATAATTCACAATAACAGGACAGGGCTGAGCAATGACCGAGGATAATCCTCTGTCTTTTATAACTTTCAGATATGCCCAGGTTGTGATGTCTGCACCAAAAGATACATCATAAATGACATCAACACCTTTGGATTTCAAAAACCCAAACAAATTTTGATAGTTGGGAAAATTCGCTCTGACAGCGGGTGCTGCAACAACGGAAATCTTTCTGCCTTTTTCCAGGTCGTCAAAAAACCTATCGGTATCATCCATGTAATCCCGAGCCTGGTGATCGCATACTTCAATACACTTACCACAGAGAACACATTTGTCATGGTTAATTTTCACTTTATTCTCACCATCTAATTCATACGATGCATTGGCATCAACCACAAGACAGTGACGAATGCACTTATTACAGCCTACACAATTCTCTTCTCTAACCAATATACCGTTTGCCAAAACAACTCATCCCCCCAAGACAAATTTCGATACGTTTGGCCTATAATTTATATTGCTTAACAAAAATCTCTAATCTTTGCGCAAATTCAAAAAGGGGCTGTTGCTCAATTGTAAGTTCGGATAGAGGTGGCACCCAAATTTTAAACATTAAATATTTTTTCGGGATCAATAATCATTAGCAGTCTATCTTTTAGTTTTACAACACTGTTTATATATTCACCTTCAATTCCTACAACATTGGCCGGAGGAATTTCACACTCTTCCTTCTCCAAATCAATTACATCCCCTGGCTTGTCGATTAAAAATCCTATCTGATTCGGGTCATTGGCCGGCGCCTTAAGGATAATACACGTAGTTCTCTGCAGATGATCTCCTTCTTTAATCCCCATAAGCTTGGAAATATCGAATAGGGTAACAACCTGTCCCCTCATGTTGAACAAGCCAACTATATAGGGTTTGGCGTCAGGAACCGGGGTATATTCAACATTCCTGTTTATTTCTCTGATAAGTGTAATGTTGATTCCAAACAGGTTATTGTTAATATAAAAAGATAGTACCGTCCCTATCAAATCACATGCCCCCTTTGTTCCAGCAATATGCCCAGCATTTCCAAAAGCCTGATCTTATCCAGTTTGAATTCATACATGTCAAACCCTGCACCCATTCCTTCTTTTTTTTGCAGTTCTCCGGTCATGGAGGTAACTGCCATAACAGGTAAGTTGGCCAGGTTTTTGTCTGCCCGGATCCGCTTTATTAGTTCTATCCCGTCCATAATGGGCATCTGGATATCACTTATCACAGCATCCACGTTGGTTTGCTGAAGCATCTGCAGCGCCTCTTTGCCATGATTGGCGATTAATACTTGATAACCTGCTTCTTCGAGATAATTCCTCTCCAATTCTTGAAAAAATGGCGTATCTTCAACCAACATAATTTTGGGTCGCCTATCTTCATCAATTCTTTTTATTTTATAGTTGACAGGATCAGCCATCTCAAAAAGTTCGTACATGTTTATTAGAAGAACAATTTTGTCATTGATGATGGTTGAACCAACTAAACCTTTGGCGCTGATATCTTCACGGTTTAGTTTAATTCTCTTCTGAATGGTATCATGAATTTTTTCTATTATGATTCCCATCGGGTGTGCAACCAGCTTGGGAATAACTATATAGAACTTGCTGCTGCCGCTTGTCTGTCTGCTGAGCGGTAGAAAGTCCTCCAGTCTGATAACTCTCATAGAATCTTGTCTGAACGTAATATATTCCTTGTCCCCAATCCTTTCGATCTCATCGGCCTCGATTTCCTCTACCCTGGAAACCATGGAAAGATCAATTGCCAGGGTTTCAGGCCCCGAACACTTGAAAAGGAGCAAATTCTGCTGTTCTTTAATACTCTCAATGTCCTCCTCAAGCCTGGTATCGTATTTTTCAGTATTTACCTCATTAAACCGTAAGTTAGCTTTGACTATGATCCCCTCAGGATCTAAAATCATAGCCGTTTTCCCATCGCCCATAATGGTAACGCCTGAATAGCATTTGCAGTCTTTTATAAAGGATGATAAAGGCTTAACCAGGATTTCCTCACTTCCATGGATCGCGTCAACAGCAATCCCCAATTTTCTCGAACCGATCTTAATGACCAGTACCCTTATGATGCCTGTTATAGCTCTCATATGAAAATAACCTTTGGGTTCTTTATCCGAATCCAAGTTTTCGTTATCAGAATCTTGCTTCATGTACCCGAATATGGTTTTCCTTTTCTCATCTTTCTTTTCATTAGATTCAGGATCAAAATAGGTTCTTCTCAAATTGAGCACATCGGCCAGGTGGACAATCGGCAAAAGGCCCCCCCTGAGTCGTAAAACCTCGGAATTATTTATATATTCGATTTTTCTCGTAACTTGATCCGGTTTAATTCTTACGATCTCCTGTAAATTTACCTGAGGTAATGCAAACCTCTGATTTTCCACCTGTACGATCAGGGACGGGATAATTGCCAGCGTCAAGGGAAGCAACAACCTGAAGGTGGTTCCCCGACTCAAGGTAGTAAAGATTTCGATTGTACCCCCAAGTTTTTCTATGTTTGTTTTAACAACGTCCATCCCTACGCCCCTACCTGAAACATCAGTAATCTGATCGGCGGTAGAAAAGCCCGGTTTAAAGAGCAATTGTAAAACTTCCTGATCTCCCATACCAACCACTTCATTACTATGGACAAGTCCTTTTTCAATCGCCTTGTTTTTTATTTTTTCTATATCGATACCAGCCCCGTCGTCCATAACATCGATATTTACATAGCCACCTTCATGGTATGCTTTCATGAGGATTGTGCCTGTTCTGGGTTTGCCAAGTTTTTCTCTTTCCACCGGGCTTTCGAGTCCATGGTCAGCAGCGTTCCGTATTAAATGTGTTAATGGGTCCCCAATTGATTCAATTATCGATTTATCAAGCTCAACTTCAGATCCCTCGAGCTTTAGTTCCATTTCCTTGCCTAACTTTTTGGCCAGCTCCTTGATTATTCTTGGAAACTTGGTAAATACATTTGAAATTGGTTGCATCCTGGTCTGCATAACCTTTTCCTGCAATTCGGTAGTTATATGATCAATGTTTTGAAGAACTGAATCGATCCCCGAGATATTCTTTCTATGTTTTTCCATAGCCCTAAGTAATTGGTTTCTTCCCAGTACCATTTCGCTGGCCAGATTAAGCAAATCGTTCAAAAGTGAGACATGAACTCTTATGCTGTCCTCAACCGCCAGTTGCTGATTCTTCTTGGCTACCGTCTCTCGTGGCCTTTCAGCTTCAGCTTCCTCCTGCGCAGCCACTTTCGATTCCATCGGATTTAGATCCTCGTCTGCCAGTGCGACTTTATCATTCTGAGAATCAAAATCGATTGTTAATTCGCAGATACTCTGTTCCGGGACATTTAAAGCATCAGGCAGAAAATCCTTCTGTAGAACTGTTGTAAAATATATCTCTAGAACGATGTCTTGAACCGGGTCCTTGCTATCAATAGGCTCGACCGTATAAAGATTAACTTCTATGAGCTTTCCTACTGATTTGATAATCTGGATAAGTTCGACGGGATTATTGTCATTTTTTAGAAGTTCCGCATTAAGTCCAGACTTAAGCACATAGTAAGTCTGTCCATGTTTCATGGCCTCTGTTATCATATTCCTTCTTACTTCCATAAGAACATCTTCATCTCGGGAATCAAGTAAAACCGATATTTCGCAAATATTTTGTTCAGGTATATTTATCGCTTCTTCTAAAAAACTTTTCTGTAAGACCGATGTAAAATAAAATTCCAGGACAATGTCCTGGAATAAATCCTCCCCGCCACCAGTTAACTCGCATTGGCAGCTTCTAATTTCAATGAAATTCCCGATTGTTTTGATGGTCTGGATTAGTTGAACGGGATTATTATCATTTTTAAGAAGATCTTCATTAAGGTTTGCTCTAAGCATATAGTAAGTATGCCCGTGATTTATGGCGTTCTCAATCAAAGTGTTTCTCGCCTTTAACTTTTTGGAAGATTCATCTTGGTGAGTCGGAATTAATGTAATTTTCTCGGTTTTTTCTGTTACGGAAGGAGCCTTAATATCTGCCTTAAGAAATTGAGATATATCTTCTACGTGATCTTTTATTTCTACATTTTGGCTATTCAGAACATCATCGACCATATTTTTAAGACAATCATTAGCAGCAAGGAGTATGTCTACCATTTCGCCTTTAAATTGTAGTTTTTCATTACGTATTTCCCCAAATATATTTTCCATACAATGGGAAAGTTCAACGATCTTGGTCAGATCAAAGAATCCCGCACTTCCCTTTATACTGTGTACTGCTCTAAATATAGTATTGATTTCCTCGGGACCGATTGCATCCAGGTTAATATTAACCAAACTGTTTTCAACAGTTTCCACATGGACCTTGGCTTCCTCAACAAAACTCTGTATGTACTCTTCATTTTTCAATACAGCACCCACCACCTTAAAGAATCGATTTATATTATAAATTTAAGGTTTTAATGATTCATTGCCTTCTTAGATATCAAAAAACAAAAACCAGGCAAAATTTAGCTTTTTTCTTCCTAAACCCGCCCGGTACTTTTGCAATACAATCGCCAAAATACTCCTAATTATTTGCCTGCGAAATAAAAATTGTGCTTAATGATCTATCCTATTTAGGACAATATACTTAATTATGCCATGATTTTAATAAAAAACCCACATTTTGTCAAGGTTTTTTCAGACGATGGATTGTCTTAAATTACATTAAAACCAATGTTTGTCGAATAAATAATTGTTGCAGAAAAATGACAAGGCAGACTTACTTTAATGCCTAAAATGGCATTTGGGCAAATCCGCTCCCGATTTGAATTCCCTAACTTGTTGCCTGATGAATGCAAATTCTTTTTTCAACAGATAACCAATTATGGGCAGAAATATTTGATTCAAAAATTTATTGCATCCTACTGTATGCAATAGGAGTACCAATCGCTCCCTTTTGATGAACACCGGTGTTACAATTAAATCACGTTCGGAACAATTCAGCATTTTAACCAACTGTTTGATGGATTTAACAACCATCAGGACATCGGCTCCCACTCCTAAAGAATAAACGCTGTTGCCCCATCTGTCATTATTCACAAAAATGGGAAATCCCAGCGCTTCTTTATCGAGATCCCCCCATAAATTGAGATTTTGATAATCCGCCTGATCTAATTTTTCAAGATAAATGTTGGCCGCTATAAGACTATGATGAACCCCGGTTGAACCTACAAAAATAATCTTCATAATCAGTTGATATGTCCCTGCAGGCTTTGCGTCGCCCTGAGCCGGGCAGTCTCCACCAGATTGACCAGTTGCCTAAAGGCCTGCTGCGTTCCCCAGCTAACTACCGGCCTACCTATAGACACCAGCCGCATGCGCCGGGATGTAAACCCCCCCAGCTTCATACTCCAATTTAACACCCCGGTGCAGTTGACCAGAAGCAGTTGATCCTGCCTCTGAAGTAATTGTGCCACCCCCATTAATATGGAACTGTAGCGGTCTCCCAGGCTTTTCTTGCCCAGCACATAGACCTCATGACCAAATTCATCGGTACCCATATAACGAATGGAACCGAAATCAGCATCACTGGTTTTGTCATAATAGGGCAACATAATTAAGTCTTCCCAAGTGGGGAGAGAGTCTTTGTTTAAGAGCCCCAGATGCAGAGCGGCGGCGGTTACAGACGAATGAGATCCTCCAAAACAATGGTAAATAATCTTCATGCTTCCCCCGCCTACAAGCAAAATACTACTTAAAAAAGCTTACTTTGATATTGAACCTTTATTCAAGAGATAGAAACCTCCTGCAACTGCCGCAATTACTACAATTATCATTAGAATACTGGTCCAGGCTTTTTGATTATTGGCCGCAGCCGGCTTCTTCGCCGGTTCATTGGCAGCGTTGGTTGCACCCGTAGTACCCGTTGTAACTCCGAGGACTGAAGGCAATACCTGAGCAAACAATGTGACCCCTTTTTGGGCTGCAGTCTTATCGTTGGTGTCTGACCCCACTTCAATCAACATGGCCCGCGGGCTTAAATCCTGGTTGTACGAACCTTTGCCTACATGGATCCCGTTGGAAAGTCCCGGTTCAATCTTATCCATGGCCGCCTTGAGATTTTTGGCAAACTCCATGTTGGTTGCCATATTAGGATTGGTCCGACCCACTACCAATTTTATTTTGGTGGCCTGCTGACCTTGGACCTGGGTTTGATATTGACCCGGAGGAACAGCATCGCGGTGTACATCAATAATCGCAGCCGGGGTTGTTTTAAGCAAACTTGCCACCGTTTTACGCGAGCGGTTATAGGCATTGACATCATGAGGGTTATGGTTTTCCATACTGTATTCCACATTGAATCCCATGCCCTTTAATTGCTCAACAAATGCCGCCCCGACATCATATATCCCCCCCTTGCCGTCAATACTTTCCTTGCCATCATTGGGGACATATGATTCGTCGCTGTGGGTATGGTAAACCGCAATGGTGGGTTTCTGTCCATTATTTAATGCCGGGATAGCCTGATCCAATAAATTCGCCTGAGTCTGAATACCATCGCTTATCTCGGGCATAGGTTCCTTGCCCTGGTATACGCAACGGGCTGTGTTTCCACTGGTTGCGGTCACAACATATTTGGAGTTATCGGCCGCGATATAAATATCCCCGGGAAAAACCTGCATAGCAGTCTGAGTTATAATATTGTTATCTTCAGTAACCAGGGAAAAGTATTGACCGTCCGGCATCTCCATTTCAGCCTGGGCAGCACCGCTCCACATGACTACGCTCATAAATACCAGGGTCAATAAGAGCAAACGTTTAGGCATCATCATCACCCCGTTTTTCAATGTTTTCGTCTCCCCGAGGTTTTTGGGCCGGTTCCGGTTCACGCAGGTTTTTTACCAGTTCGGGTGGTCTATCTTCACTCGGGCCTCCCTGAACTCTTTCCAAGGTTTCACCAATCAATTCGGCCAGCAGCACTGCCAGGATACCTGCCAGGATAAGCGAATCGAAGGCCCCGGCTCCCCCCACATGGACAGTGCCCGTGAGTCCGGTACGCATTAAATAGATGTACTGAGTTGCATCCAGGGAAAGAACCCCCATCACCGCAGCAAAAAAGGATCCACGACGGGAACGTCCGGCTAGATAACCTACTACACCCGCTACCAGCGGGTAGATATAGATGGGATCAATAAATATCTCCTCCGGTGCGGCTCCCAGATATTTTCCGGCTAAAAAAAGGGCCAGTCCTGTGACTATTGCCGCTATTAGAGATCGGACTTTCTCGAAAGTAGTACCAGCCGCCAGCCAAACATAAATGGCCAAAATTACCGCAATAGATCCGCCTAAATTTACAGTTATTCGTGCTCCCAGTGGAATATCGATAAAGCTTCCGATAATTATGGCGGCTATGACTGCCAAGGCTGATTTGTCGTTCAATCTAAGTCTATCCAGAACCCGGTGGGCAACTCCGAAATAGACCAGAATAGAGACAACTACCAGGCTAATTAAGCCTATAGGGAAATTACTCATTTTGCCTGTCATCCTTTCTATTTTCATTCGGCCCTCAGCACCTGACATCAACAAAGAATGAGTGCCGCTTCAAATAATATAATTCCCCGTTGAACACTTATTATGTAAAAGAGCAATTTGCTTCAAAACAATTAGCGACTCTATGAACAAAGAGGACTTTAGTTATTAATAGTCAGATTGGATTGTTCTAAAAGATTGACTATCAAGCATATCCGGTTAATAATTGAATGAACGTACATATGCTCGAAAAGATATATTTGTTGAAAGGGATATTTGATACCCATGTCAGCGAATGGTTGATCAATAACGCATGGGGGAGGGAAAATCGCCGATCATGAAAAAGGTTCTCGGAATTGTAATATCCCATAGACGACTAGGTAATAGTGAGCTTCTAGTCAAAGAAATCATGAGCAGCGTGCCGGAGCCGTGCAGCCGTGAGCTTATTCGCCTTACGGACTTGAAGATCGAGCCGTGCAAAGCCTGTTATAGATGCCTGCAAGGGGAAAGCGACTGTCCGATTAAGGACGATTTTAATTTTATCATTAGAAAATTTAAAGAAGCGGATGCTCTAATTGTCGGGGTGCCGGTATATATCCTGGGACCTCACGGGTACTATAAGATGCTGACCGACCGCCTGGTGGGGTCGCAGAACTTTTCAGCGTATACAGAAGGCAAACCATGTGTGATCACAATTCCTTATGGTACAAAGGGCTGGGAGGGTTACAGCAAAGCTGCAGCCCTGGTAATGCCGCGGCTTCTCCGGATGAAGATCGTAGATTGTTGGCAGGTGCACGCCACTCTGCCGGGTGAATCCCTTCTGAACCCTGAGAATGTAGATTATGCGCAGACAATTGGGCGGGGTCTTTTCAATGGTCGTGAATATTCCCCGGGGAACCGGGAGTGTTCCTTTTGCGGATCTGATCTCTTCCGCCTGCTGGAGGGAAATAGAGTAGAGTGTCCGATATGTGGAGCACAAGGCATCATAAAGAACAATGGTATTCCAGATTTTACAGGTGCAGATTATTGCCGTTTTTCGAACCATGAGATGGAAGAACACTTCAAAGTATGGTTGGTGGAAATGAAACACCGGTATTGGGCTGAGAAGAATAGTTTAAGAGATGTTCAAAATAGCTATCGGGAAAAGGACTGGTGGATTAAGCCCTGACCACACCCCAATTTGTATATGATTCCTTATCTGTTTGCCCATCGACCAGGATCGATATTTCTGGCTCGCAGCCATTCGGCTGTTCTGGCCAGTATTATCACCGGCTTGCTCTGCATTTGCTCTATGTCCCGGGCCCCACTCATTAGGAAAACAGCTTTTAGCTGGAACAATAGGTTCTCCACCTGTTGTTCCAGTACTTCTAATCCTTCATTGATGTAAATTCTTAGGAATAAGCCGGCAATTCCCGCCAGATCAGCCCCCAGCGCCATAGCCTTGGCTACATCGGCAGCACTCCGTATCCCTCCCGTAGCAACGGTTTGAATAGGCAGCTGCAATGAGATTATTTCAGCCAGACTTATCGCTGTAGGTATACCCCAATCATCTATTTGATTGGCGGATTTACCATCCCGTTGATTCTCAATGGCTAAAAAATTAGTTCCGCCCCGGCCCCCGTTATCAAATATCCTTATCCCGGCTGCATACAGTTTCTGTACTGTTTCCCGCGAAAAACCAAAGCCAACCTCTTTGGCAATCACCGGCACCGGGCAAGCATCGACTATACGGCTTACATTGTCAATTATCCCGCGAAAATCCCGATCACCTTCACTCATGGCTAATTCCTGAGGCACATTGAAATGAAGCTGCAGGCCATCCGCGCATATCATATCAACTGCCTCGCAGGCCTGTTCTATTCTGCAGTTGGCTCCTAAATTGGCAAGTATAACCCCATCCGGGTTCATCTCGCGTACTACAGTAAAACTATCCCTTAAGGTTGGATCTTCTATCGCAATAGTAACAGAACCCACTGCCATAGCCAATCCATACTTCTGTGCCAATCCTGCAAGAATGCGGTTTACACTTTTGGATTGCTCCGTTCCTCCGGTCAGAGCATTGATTAACAGGGGATAAGTAAGAGTCTTATTCAGAAAATCGGCGCGCAGATCAATATCCTGCAAAGCCAGATTAGGGATGGAATCCTGCAATAAGCATATATCCTCAAATCCGCTGCAACTTGGTCCATCGGCAGTATTGACCGCGACCGCCAAATGCTCGGCTTTACGTTTGATTCTTATCCTTGTTCCCTCCCTGCAATTTGGCTTGCCAGGCTTAAAGCTTCTATATCATTAATGTTTAAGAACATCTCTTCCACCATCCCGTATTTTTCCAGCTCATGCCGGGACAATGTCAGTGCATTTAGTTCTTCAAATATCCTGATCAGTTTCACTCGTTGGTCCTTCAGGCAGGCCGTCAGGACCGGCACACATTTCCGGCTGTAGACAGCAGACAAGGGTTGCAAATATGAATCTATCTCCGGAACAACGCTATCATATTCTCCCAAGCGGCTAATCATATGCTCAACCAAATCCATGCTAATAAATGGCATATCGCAGCCCAGTATAAATACCTGATCATACCGGGAATTGCATAGCCCGGAATGAATACCGCTCACCGGCCCCATGCGGGGGTAGATATCCGTATACACTTGGGGACCTAGACGGCTAAACAAATCTGGTTCATTGCTAATAATTATGGTCTCATCAAAAAGCTGCTCAAATTTGTCAATAATTATATTAATAACCGGTTTGTCGCCGATTTCAGCAAAAGCTTTGTTGAACTTCATGCGGGAACTTCTACCGCCGGCTAAAATTACTCCACTTGCTTTCATAAAAACTTAAGCCGCTCACCTTCTCAAGAATTTCGCTTAAGAACTCAGGGTTGAAAAAGGCTGCCGACCGGCAGCCTAAAATCTCATCCCTCACCCTCCAGTTCCGGCTGACGGGCAGCCCGAACAGGGAGCAGTGGTGGTGGCTCCTACCCTGGAGGTATTGAACAATGACAAAAGTTGCTTTATGTTCCCTGCACCGCATTGGGGACATTTAACCCTATCTTTATCGGCATTGGAAATCATGAGGTCAAACTTATGCCCACAATCCTGACATTGAAAGTCAAATATTGGCATTAATGTTTCCCTTCCTCTATTCTTGAAAATCCCCATCGTTATTATCCGCTTGCTCCGGCGCTGGGGACGGCTTCTCTTCCCCTTGTTCCTGGTTCTCGATATATGCTTGAACTTCCTCCTGATCAGCTTCGGCAACAACCTCTTTTATTGACAAACCAATTCTCTTTTCCTGCGGGTCTATACTAATAATTTTGACCTTTACCGGTTGGTTTACAGCCACCACATCCTGAGGTTTCTCCACACGACGATTGGCAAGCTGCGAAATATGTACCAAGCCGTCAACCCCGGGTTCAACTTCCACAAATGCACCAAACGGAGCTATTCTGACCACCTTGCCGTCGATAATATCGCCCTCTTTGTATTTGTCAAGTACAATTTCCCAGGGACTCTTCAGCAATTTTTTGCGGCTTAACGATACTCTTTGTTTTTCCCGATCCAGAGCAAGTATATAAACGTCGATCTCGTCATTCTCATTGAGGATGCTGGAAGGATGGTTGATTCTAACATGATCCATCTCCGACACATGCAATAATCCCTCAAATCCGCCCAGATCTATAAAGGCGCCATAATCGACAATACGTTTAACCCGCCCCTTGATGGTCTGTTCTTCGGCTATACCGGCCCAGAAATGTTCCTTGAGCTTGGAGCGTTCCTCTTCCACGAGCTGTTTACGGGAAAGAACGATCTGCGAGCCGCGTTTCTTATGACGGTTGAACTCAATAATCTTGAACTTATAAGTTTTGCCGATATATTCATCCAGGTTCTTCACATACCCGTCCTCCACATGTGAAGCCGGCAAGAAAGCCACTACTCCGACATCAACCAGCAAACCTCCCTTAACGCTGCCGACTATGGTGCCTTCCAGAAGGTTGCCATCCTTGAAATCTTCCTCCAGCTTATCCATAGCTCTTTTGGAATCAACCTTTTTCTTGGACAATAAAATAGTGCCGTCATCATCCCATTTTAGTACCAGCACTTCAAGCTCATCGCCTATTTTAACGAGTTCTTTGGCTGAATTCACATCTTTAAACGACATCTCTCTAAGTGGGATTATTCCCTCTGATTTGCCGCCTACATCCACCATAACCTCGTCGTCCAGAACCTGGATTACTGTACCTTTTATTACATCCCCTTTATTGGGAGTGGCAAGGTCGGCCATTTCAGCTTCCATTCTGGCAAAGCTTTCTTCTTTAACTTGATTTTGGTTTTCCTGATTAAGATCTTCCTGTTTTTGCTCCTGTGGAGCGCCGTCTTCAAACTCCGTCATCCTATTTAATACCTCCTTAATTATCCAATCCGGAGTGGAAGCTCCTGCGGTGATCCCTACCCGGCTTACACCCGCCAGATATTCCGGTTTTATATCTGCGGCGGATTGGATTTGCCGGGTCTTAACTCCGGTTTGTTGACACTCCCGTGTCAGAGTACTGGTATTTGAACTGTTCTGGTCACCTACGACCAGCATCAAGTCTACCTCTTTACACAATGCCCGGGCTGATTCTTGCCTATTGCGGGTAGCCGAACACAGAGTGTTGAACACTCGGGCCTCCTGTGCCCGGGGTAAAAGTGCCGCCACCACGGCGAAATAATCTTTCTCGTCTTTAGTGGTCTGGGAAATAATGCCCAGCTTCTTCACCTTCGAAATTTTTCGGGCTTCACCTTCACTGGCAACCACTGTGGCCTTATTATTACACCATCCTAATATACCTTTAACCTCGGGGTGGTCTATATCTCCAAAGATAACTATATCATATGCCTCGTTATTTAGGAATTCAGCCGTTTGATGCACCTTCTTAACCAGAGGGCAGGTGGCATCACGAATTTGACACCCTAATTCTTCGACTGCGTGAATAACAGCGGGACTTACCCCATGAGTTCTTATTATCAGTCCCTCGGTATCAAGATCACTTAGGCTGCCAAGCGCTTTAATCCCTTGCGCCTCAAAATGGCGTACCACTCCGTCGTTGTGAACCAGGGGGCCTAAAGTACTCCAACTGCCTTCTCCCCGGCTGGCTTCTTCCGCCATCTGAAAGGCTCTCCTGACTCCTGAGCAAAAGCCGGCCCGGTCGGCAAGCAATACCAGCAAAATCTTACACCCCGCCAATATAATGTTTAATTCGTATTAAGGAATTAAAATCCTTCTTTATTTGTTCAAAAGCTGATTTATATTATTCATTATAACATTGCTCAACTTTTCCAGGTTGGCAGAATTCGCCTTCTGTTCTCCATATTCATCAAGGTGGACTGGTTCACCCAACCTAACCAGCAAAGGCTTACGCCATCCCCAGGGTAGTATGCACCTGGTTCCCAGGCAGGCGACCGGTACGATGGGAGCGCCTGATTTAAGGGCAATCAAAGCCACCCCCGACTGGGCTTTCATTTCTTCTCCGGTCTTATTCCTGGCTCCTTCCGGGAAAATCCCCAGCACCTGACCATCTTCCAATACCTTAAGAGCCTGCCGTATGGCTTTGCGGTCCGCACTACCTTTTTTAACCGGAAAAGAGTGCAGCTTGGTAAGTAATATATCCAAAATCTTGTACTTAAATAACTGAGACTTGCCCATAAAGTAAATGGGACGGTTTGAGACCAGAGCTACTACTACCGGATCCCAATTACTGACATGGTTGGCAGCAATTATAACCGGTCCCTTGGAAGGCAGGTTGTGCAAGCCTTCCGATCTCAAACCCAGAAAAAAGAAAATGAAGCGGAGAAATCCGCGGATGATTATATAAAACATTTTATCCCTTCCCAATAATGGTGAGAACCTGGGCTAAAACCTCATCAGCACTGCATTCGCTGGTATCCATGACAATAGAATCAGGTAAAATCTTAAGAGAACCCACTGCCCTTTCCGAATCCATCCGATCCCGTTGATCTATATCCATTTTAATAGCATTCTCATTGACATCGTGGCCCTGGCGTTCCATCTCCAATACTCTTCTGGCCGCCCTCTGATCAAGCCTGGCGGTAAGAAAGAACTTGAACTCCGCATCGGGTAATACTACCTCGCCAATATCACGTCCATCCATGATTACGTTATTTGTCTGGGCCATCAATTGCTGCTTTTTGACCATTATTTCTCGAACCAGGGGATGTGCGGCAGTAATTGAAACCCCGGCGTTGATCTCCGGTGAACGGATCTCCTCTGTAATATCCTGCCCATCGCAAACAACTCTCTGTATATCTGCTGTCGACTCAAAATATATATCGGTGGAATCGGCCAAGCCAAAAAGTAGGGCCTCATCATGTAGGTTGATGCCTGCTTGCTCCGCTTTCCATGTCAAGGCCCGGTACATGGCTCCGGTATCAATATAGACAAAGCCTAATTTACCAGCTAATTTCCGGGCCAAGGTACTTTTGCCTGCACCTGCAGGACCATCTATAGCAATCTTCATCCCCATACCTACTTCGAAATATTCTCGTTTATTCTAGCATAAGCCCGAATTATGTTAAAGATTATCCGACCTTAGACCCTAACTGAAATCTCTTTAATAAAAAAATAGGTTCCTAATATAAGCCGTTATCCCACCTATATCGAATAAAAATACGGCCATGATAATCAGTACCAATATCGCCAGTATATTATTCTGCCTGCGCATTTTATCGGGATTCTTCCCTTCCGGCTCGGATTTCCACCAGGCTTCCCGCTTATGAACATTCTGCTTATGCACCTTATCATCACCTCACGCCCTGTTTGTATGATAATTGGCAGGATTTATTTGTATTATACCTATTAAAAGGTAATAATGAAAGTGAACTACCCTGTTGTCATATATCTGTTGTCTATCAGAAAGGAAGGGTCAATATTGAAGAACAAGGTTTATATTCTCGCTTTGTTGTTTCTTATCTGGTCGTTAATGGTATCTACAGTATGTTCAGCGGATATTAAGCCCCAAACCATGGTTACCGTCTTACCTGATCAAATTCTAACCGGGCCGGTCTTTTTACACGGGCAGGATATTAACGTACATGGGACAATAGATGGTGATCTGTATGTTGCCGGGCAAAACATTAACATTGATGCTGCGGTTAAGGGAGATATTATTGCCGCTGGACAATCTTTAACAATTGCCGGACCGGTGGAGGGTGATATTCGCCTGGCTGGTCAATCAGTAAGCCTAATTGGCAAGGTCACGGGATCTGCTTCCATCGCCTGCCAGACTTTGCGTATCAATGACCAGGCTGAAATTAACCGGGATCTATTCATGATGTGCGCTGATGCGTCGGTGGACGGCAAAGTTGGAAGGTTTCTGCAAGGGGCTGCCAACTCTGTTACCATATCAGGAGTTATAGGCAACAGCATTAGATTACACAACGTGGGGTCTTTGCGCTTGATGGATGGAAGCCAGGTAAATGGTGATCTTGCTTATTCCAGCCCCCAAAAAGCGATAATCAGTCCCAATGCTAAGCTACAAGGAAAGGAAAACTGGACTCAGGTCAATATAGCCCTGGAAGAACCCTCTACAAGGGAAAAGCAACGTTCCTGGGGATGGTTTGGATTGGGTATTACAGGATTTATTATTAGTCTCTGCGGATCGCTGCTGGTATGGTGGGTAGTGAGGCTGTGGCGTCCTTCAGCCTGGCAGACTCTGAGCAAGCCGATTGAAGACAAATTCGGGGGCAGCCTGGGAATGGGCATTTTACTTCTGCTGGCTACTCCGGTGATGATAGTACTATTGTTAATCACCGTTATAGGAATACCCTTGGCGTTGATACTATTCGTGATCTATTTGTTGCTGCTATACTTAAGCAAAATTATAGTTGCTCAAGCTCTGGGTGATTATTTATCCAAGCGTCGTAATATGAAAATGCATAGTTTTTGGATCTTTTTAATGTCTCTGGTTTTTCTTATGCTGTTGATAAGTATTCCATTTATCGGCTGGATTCTATCCATTGCTGTTCTCTCTCTAGGCATAGGCAGCACTTTTGGTATATTAAGCCGGCGAAAAGATGAATCTTCCACTCCTATCCCATCCGAATAACAGTTGAAGAAAGCTGGTTATTTGGACAAGAAAGGCATTGTTTAATAAAAATTCACTTGTACATTTAACCCAAATTAGCTAATCTTTTTAGTAGATTGATAACCATAAGGAGTTGATTTTAATTGCTGAATGCCCAAAACTTCAAGCTTAGTTTTATCAGACAGGAGCAGCATCTCATGCTCCCCACGGTAAATTCCATCGTTGTAACCCAAACCCTTTATGATACCCTTTTCCAGTATCTAATCACCCCTGAAAAGGAAGAACTTCTTAAAAAGTTTATCAAAATGATGGAGGATCACATAAAAAGCAAGGATCTGGCACCCTTCTCCCAGCCCATTTCTGCTCTGGAGTTCCTTGACGAAGGCTTGGAAGAATTCAGGTTGTTAAGTTGGATTGAAATACCAGTAACTGTCTGGGAGATAAACCTGGATGAGAGTATATCAGAAGATGTATATCAGGATGAACTGGAAAGAGTTCTAAATATGTTGGAGAGTCTGATGATTTTCAGCAGACCCGATAAAGGTAATATTCTCTGGGTCTATCCTTATAATTTGGTTAGATAGGATTTATTAAATGGCAGCTGTTAAGCACGGTGGAAATGAATTTTAAGGAGGAAAATTGCATGGATTTAAAAGGATCGAAAACGGAAGATAATCTATGGAAAGCGTTTGCCGGTGAGTCTCAGGCCAGGAACAAATACGACTATTTTGCCAGCCAGGCCAAAAAAGAAGGTTACGAGCAGATTTCAGGTATTTTCTCTGAAACCGCCCTAAATGAAAAGGAACATGCCAAACGCTTTTTTAAATTTCTAATGGGGGGATACGTGCATCCGACCGAAGAAAATCTTCTGGCAGCGGCCATGGGGGAAAACGAAGAGCACACGGCTTTATATCCAGAATTCGAAAATACTGCGCGTGAAGAAGGCTTTGAAGAGATAGCCGATATTTTTAAGGAAATAGCTGAAGTGGAAGAGGAACATGAGAAAAGGTACCGCAAATTATTGGATAATATAAAACGTAATAGTGTTTTTAGAAGACCGACTCCGGTTAAGTGGAAATGCCGGAATTGCGGATACGTACATGAGGGAGTCGAACCGCCCGAAGTATGCCCTGCCTGCGCCCACCCCAAGGCTTACTACGAGGTGCTCGAAGAGAATTATTAAACTTAATTTGCCACATTCTGTTATAAGGGGCTGTGCTGAAACTTTAATTTCGGTCACGGCCCCTTGCTTCCCCATTTTTCAGTGTTTATTTACCTTTGCATACATGTATACTTGTCTAAAGACTTTAATTTTCATGTAAAGTTGTGTATAGTATTCAGAATAATATTTAATATGGAAAGGGTCTGAGGAGATATGACAATTACCATTGAAAAAACGTCAAGTCCCAAGCAAAAACCCGACCAGAATAATCTAGGCTTCGGGGAAATATTTACTGACCACATGTTTATCATGGATTACACCGAAGGGATGGGGTGGCACGATGCGCGTATAATTCCTTATGCCCCCCTGCTCGTAGATCCGGCTACCATGGTTTTGCATTACGGACAGGCGGTATTTGAAGGGCTTAAAGCATATAAGACCAAGGACGGGCGCATTCTTTTATTCAGACCGGAGCAGAACATGGCTCGAATTAACATATCCAACGATCGGCTGTGCATCCCGCCGCTGGATATAGACCTTGCTGTTGATGCTATTAAAGCGGTGGTAAAGGTTGACCAGGATTGGATACCTGATGTTGAAGGCACATCTTTATATATCAGACCATTTATTATTGCCACCGATCCTTACCTGGGAGTAAGGCCCTCTAATACTTACAAGTTCATGATTATCCTGGGTCCGGTTGGTGCATATTATCCCGAGGGTATTGATCCCGTAAAAATATATGTTGAAAGCGGTTATGTGCGTGCGGTTCTGGGTGGTCTGGGCTTTGCCAAGACTCCGGCCAATTATGCAGCCAGCCTGAAGGCCCAGGTCGAGGCCAAATACAAAGGTTATACACAGGTTTTATGGCTGGACGGGGTGGAAAAGAAGTACGTCGAAGAGGTCGGCACCATGAACGTCTTTTTTGTTATAGGTGATGAAGTGGTAACCCCTTCACTGGAGGGTAGCATATTGCCGGGAATAACCCGTGATTCTACCATCACTCTGTTGAAAAGCTGGGGAATAAAGGTAAGCGAACGACGCGTTTCCATTCAGGAGCTGTATGAAGCTCATGCTCAGGGAATCTTAAAGGAAGCCTTTGGAACCGGAACTGCAGCAGTAATTTCGCCTATTGGAGAGCTGAATTGGGATGGAAATCAGATTTTTGTTAATGATGGCAAGATTGGTGATTTATCGCAGCGGATTTACGACAACATAACTGGTGTACAGAATGGCACTTTGGATGATAAGTTCGGTTGGACGGTAGAAGTAAAATAAACTAATATACGGTTTAATATCTACAGCCATAACTGTGGTTTATATCCCACGGTTATGGCTGTTCTATATTATAGGGCGACCAATATAACGAGAAATTAACCAGTCCTATGGTTCGATAATATTTCTAACAAATCCCGGCAGGCTGAAGGCAGCCTGATGAACACTTTCATTATAGTACTTATAGGTTAAGTCAGGCCGGTTTACCACTTGTTCGGGATGATATTTTTTGGAACCCACCGTAAATGTCCATAAACCACTGGGATAGGTAGGTATGCTGGCTGAATATAGTTTTGTGATGGGAAATACCTGGCCAATACCTCCAAAAGCCTGCTTAATAACCGGGGCATTGAAAAAAGGCGATTCGCTCTGAACCACGAGGATCCCATCATCCTTTAAAGCTGCAAAACAGTCCTGGTAAAACTCGGTGGAAAACAACTGGACAGCAGGGCCTACCGGCTCGGTAGAATCCACCAAAATAACATCAAACTGGTTTTTGTGCTCCTGCACATATTTGATACCGTCATCTACTATTACCTCGGATTTGGGGTTATCAAATGAACAGGACAACTCTGGAAAGTATTGGCGTGAAGCCAGAATGACCTTTTCATCTATTTCGACCAGGATGCCTTTTTGCACCTGGGGATGCCTGACTACTTCCCGCAGAGCACCACCGTCTCCGCCGCCAATAATTAGCACATTCTGCGGATTGGGATGAGAATTGAGTGCTATCATGCTTATCATCTCATGATAAACGTATTCATCAATATCAGTGGTCATTACCATTCCATCCAGCAGCAACATACGGCCAAATTGTTCGGTTACAACGACTGCCAGGTGTTGAAATGGGGTTTGTTCCATCTTCAAAGTCTCGGTAATCTTACAGCTAAATCCCAGGGATGGGGTCTGGTATTCGGTTACCCAGAGATCCAAATCTTCTTCCTCCTTAAATGAAATTTGACTTTCGAACAAAAGGGGTCAGGCTTGACTTATTGACTTATTTTAGAATTATTGAGGTTAGGAAAGAAAGGTGAAATAAGTCAATAAGTCAAGCCTGACCCCTAATACGCTAATACCAGAGCGGTACTGCGGCAAAGGCACAGCCGATGTTTTCTACCAAATGTTCACAGGCGGCAACTTTCACTTCCTGCAGTTCTATCCCGCGTATGCGAAATGCCTCCTCTACCATTCTGGTTACACGTTCTTCAGCTTCCTTCTTACTGCATTTGCCGGAGAACTCCATAATTACCCCGAAGCTGTCTTCCTTTATTCCCACGGCAACGGCCGCTGAAATGATATCTCCTTTGTCTGAGCTTGTTATGGATCCATAAGCTATGGGTAACAATGAACCCGGGGGAATGACCAGATCAGGCTCATATTCACAACCCGGAGGTAAGATACTACTTACTCTCAACAGATTGGTATTTCCTACGCGGGCATTTAATAGAGCGCCATCAAAGGCAGTTAGAGAAGTTTCACCCTCTGACGAAGCAGCGGTGACGAAATATTTCTTGGGCAACGGTAACATGGCAGACACCTCCCGATTTGATAATACAACAGGACTATTATAAACAAATTAACTGCAAAAATAAATCCCCAAACATTAAGCCAGTGTAAAACTTTGGCCTCAGGCTGACGACAAAAGCACCCCTGACCCTACGGGTACTTCCCCCCTATAGGGACTACACCTTTCGGGTACTCCCCCCTATGGGGACTACTGATGTGCCGTGAACGGTACGAATAATGTTGCCCCCTACGGGGACTACTGATGTGCCGTGAACGGCACGAATAATGTTGCCCCCTACGGGGACTACTGATGTGCCGTGAACGGCACGAATAATGTTGCTGATGTTCACTACGTTCACATAATAAGGCTGCACGGGCTTTTCTTATGCCTTAATCTCCACTCCTGTCATCGGCCTGATAGTGCTCTAAATGTGAAGGGCTTCCTCCGAGTTCTGTAAATATTCCAGAAAGTCATTAACTGACTTGCGGCGTACTTTTTGCCGAGGATATATTATATAAAAGAATCTCGTAGCTTCAGGCTCATCCAATTTGAGAACCTTAATCTTACGTCCTCCGCTCCGCTTGATAGCCCAACGGGATATAATCGATATACCCATTCCCGACTCTACCATGGCTAGTACCGCCTCAGTGCTCCCAGCCTCCATATTGATGTTTAGCTCTTCACGGTGGATCTCCTTATTTTGAAACAGTTCCTCTATCGCTTTGCGGGTTCCTGAGCCTCTTTCTCTAAAGATCCATCTTTCATTTAACAAGCCGCTCAATTTGACCTGTTGGGTACGAGCCAGTTTATGATTATCAGGCACAATTACCACCAGTTCATCTTCCTGCCACTTAAAACCCTCCACCTTGCGGTTGTTTGTCCAACCTCCCACAATACCCATGTCCAGTTCTCTCTCAGCCACTTTATTAAATATTTTCTCCGTATCGGCTATATCCAGGCTGATACTAACATTGGCATATTTATCTTTAAATCTTTTAATTAGGGTTGGCAAGATGTACTGACCTGGTATAGTACTCGCTCCAAGTAAAAGGTTGCCTTTGCGACTTTCCGATACTGCCTCCATGGCTCTTTCCGTCTTGTCTATCAGTTTAATGATATCTCTAGCGTATTGATACAAGGTCTCCCCAGCTTCAGTAGGTTTTAACTTGCGTCCCGATCGCTCCAGTAAAAGCACTCCGAAAATATCTTCCAGAGATTGAATCTGTTTGGTCACGGCCGGTTGGGAAATGCCGAAATCGTCGGCTGTTTTGGACAGATTCCGGGTTTCGACTACCTTCACATAGGTTTTAAAGAGATTAATATTCATCTTAAAAATCCTTCCAAAATAGTATCAACGGCTTCCTTCTCGGTCAAGCCCAGTGACATTAGTTTAACCAGTTGCTCACCGGCAATTTTGCCGATGGCTGCTTCATGCGTCAGAACAGCCTCGGCGTTTTCTGCCTGGAGTTCAGGAATTGATCTGATTCGCGCTTTATCCATCAAAATGGCATCACATTCGACGTGTCCCAAACAAACCGCCTTGCCTATCAATGCCGCCCTAAACAGTTGAAAAGAACTGCCCTGCGCTACGGCCCTGGACAAGACCTGGGCAGCACTGCCATTTCCCTCCAAATGAATCTGCACATCCGATTCGGCCTTTTGTTCTTCTTGAGTAAGCAAACGCTCAACGATCTTAAGGCTTCCTTTTTCATGAATGTGAGCAACCGTTGATCTGATGGTATCGTCTACGCCCTTGATCTGCACCATTTCCAATTCTGCACTGGCCCCTGCTTCTATCGTTATGACCGTGGTTGGATTTAAAATCCTTTTGCCATTTTCGCTGCCTTCACCATAATGCTTCTCCAGATACCTTAATTTAGCTCCAGCTTTGACGATAATTTCATGTATGCCATCATGCCGGGATATGGCATGGCTTTCATTATGGATTCCACAACCGGCAATGATCGTTGCATCTGCGCCCTCGCCCACAACAAAGGTATTATATACCTTGTCCTGAAAACCGGGTTGGGTCAACATCACTGGTACATGAACGGTTTCTCCAACCGTACCAGGCTTGATCTCTACCAGTAAACCGGTGCCATCCGGTCTGGGCCCCACAGTAATATTAGGGGAGGATTGCCGCATAACAGCGGCCCCATTTAAACGGATGTTATAGGCCCCCGTAGGTATGCCCTGCAAATCTGCAACTGTATTGAGCAAGCTCAAGTCCAGTTTATCTAATTTCATAAAAAACGTCCCCCTGACACTGATCACGTACTTTACATTCTATATCATCCTTTATTAAATGCCATATTTCCTTGGGGGTTCCCTGGACGGTTATTACTCCCCCGTCAACAACCAGAATCTGATCGCAGACCGGGATTATTTTCTCGTTGTGCGTAATAATTAATGCGGTTTTGTTAGGATTATTTTTATACCTGGACACTATTAAACGCAGCAACTTCTGAATAGTCCACAAATCCACCCCGGCCTCAGGTTCATCAAAAATACTAATTTTGGGAGCCCGCAATAACAGTTGGGCCATCTCTATTCTTTTAATCTCCCCGCCGCTCAAGCCTGTTCCCAGATCTCTATCCAGATAATCCTCGGGGCACAAACCAACATCCCGCAGATAGGTTCTAATTTTAATGAGATCCGCTTGAGGAGAGGCAATACCCATCACATCTTTTATGGTAAGCCCCTTAAACCGCGGTGGCTGTTGAAATGCATAACCTATGCCCCGGCGTGCTCTTTCGGTTACCGACAGCTCACTAATATCTTCTCCCTCCATATAGATATGACCCTGGCTGTGTTTATAAATCCCCATTATAACCTTGGCTATCGAAGTCTTGCCACCGCCGTTAGGTCCGGTTATCGCATAAACCTTGCCTTTCTCAATCTCAATATTCAAACCTTTTAAAATCTCCACATATTCCCCGTTATCCCCGCTAACCTGCAGGCATATGTTATCAAGTTTAAGCACGGCTACACCTCCATATTAGTCTGTCCTTAAGTTTATCATAACCGGGGGTTATTAGTCTAATATGAGTAATAGCAAACAAAAGAGCCACCGTCGTTGTAATTCGAGGCGGGGCTCCAATAAACAAATCCCTGGTTGTAGGGGGAGGTTTCTTATCCCCCTGTCTCTCGTATTATTCGTGAAATTCACCGATCTGGCTAAGGCGTTGATAGCGTCGCTCTACCAATTCCTGCGGCTCCAGAGAACATAATATATCCAGACTTTTTTTCAAGCTGCGCTTCACCGAACTAATAAAGGATTCGGAATCTATTAGCGGCTCGTGGGCAGGTTCTTCTATGACCTCATCCACAATCCCTATTTCCAGAAGAGCTCTTGCGGTCAATTTCAATGCCGAGGCTGATTCATCAGCCTTTTTTACATCGCGAAAGAGAATGGAAGCGCAGGTCTCCGGCGAAGCCACTGAATAAACCGCATTGGACAGCATAATGATGCGATCCACTCCGGTCAGCGCCAGCGCTCCACCGCTGCCGCCTTCTCCTGTTACCAGTGATACTACCGGCACTCTTATTCGGCTCAATAATAGCAACAGCTGAGAAATAGCCCACGCCTGTCCTCGTTCCTCAGCTTCTGTTCCCGGGTAGGCTCCGGGGGTATTAATAAAAGTCAGCACCGGGCGATTAAACTTTTCGGCTTCTTGCATCAGGCGGAAAGCCTTGCGATAGCCTTCGGGATGCGGCATACCAAAATTGTGGCTTATATTTCCAGGGGTATCTTTGCCTTTTTGATGGCCCAGTACGGTTACAGCCCGTCCGCAAAATAGTCCTACTCCGCCCACGATAGCCGGGTCATCCCCGAAAACCCTATCGCCATGCATTTCAACCCAATCGCTTAAGAGCAGTCGGATATAATCCCTGGTCATCGGTCTTTCCAGGTCACGCGCCATTAACACCTGTTCCCAGGGGGTTAAATTCTGGTATCTTTCCTCTTTAAGCTCGTTAAGGCGTTTTTCAACATTGGCAATCTCACTGCTAAAATCGCAGTTCAGCTTTACAGACAGGTCTTTTAATTCCTGCAGTTTCGATTCCAGAAGTTTATAAGCAGCTTCAAACTCAAGTTTATTTGGCATGATTTCCTCCTTGATGCAAATGCAACAACCGTATCAGCAAGGGACGCATTTCCACCCGAGGGTGAATAATATCTATCATGCCGTGTTTGAGAAGATACTCTGAGCGTTGAAATCCTATGGGAAGCTTTTTTCCTATGGTTTGTTCTATAACCCGGGGGCCGGTAAAACCAATTAGAGCACCGGGTTCGGCTATAATAATATCGGCCAGGGAAGCAAAGCTGGCGGTAACCCCTCCGGTAGTAGGATGAGTCAATATAGAAATATACAACAGGCCGGAGGCATGCAAATGACCCACCGCAGCGCTGGTTTTAGCCATTTGCATTAAAGAAAGCATCCCCTCCTGCATGCGGGCTCCGCCTGAACAGCAATATATTATAAAAGGTACATGAAGTTCAACGGCAGCTTCCATTGCCCGGCTAATTTTTTCGCCCACTACCGAGCCCATGCTGCCCATCATAAAACGTGGATCCATGGCTGCCATTACCGCTTCAAATCCCCCAATAGCAGCCCGCCCGGTGACCACAGCTTCATTCAGAACCGTTTCTTCCCTGGCCCGGGCTAGCTTATTATCATAATCGGGAAATTCCAGGGGATTATCTGACAAAAGGTCGGTATCCCATTCTTCAAAGCTATTATCGTCACAGGTCGCATATATCCTTTCCCACGCACTTACGGGAAAGTGATGAGAACAACGCGGGCAAAAATCGTTATTCTGAATTTTCTGGGCTTCCGAGAGCCATGCGGAACAGCTGGGACAGGAGAAGTTGCCTTCTCTGTCATCAAACAGAAGTCGATTTTTCCTGGCTCCAGATATATCAATATATGATTTTTTCTTATTAAATGCAGGTCTAAACATGTCAATCATCCTTTCGAGATGATTTCTCCATTCCAAACATGAGTTCACCCCGGCATACTAAGTCATTGTGAATATGGACCTCCCCTTTAAACCATCCAAAATTGCTCTTAATCTTAATCAATTCACTAGTAATTATAAGGGTATCGCCGGGCACGGCCTGGCGTTTAAACCGCATTTTCTCCACTCCAGCCAGAACCCCCAATTGCCCCCGGTATCTTTCATGACTAAATAGAGCGCAGGCTCCCACCTGAGCTATAGCCTCAATCATTAATACCCCGGGCATAATGGGTTTAATCGGAAAATGACCTACAAAATACGGCTCGTTAATGGTCACGTTCTTTATCCCCACCGCTCTTGAACCTGGATCAAGTTCGATAATCCTGTCTACCATTAGAAAAGGATAGCGATGAGGCAGTATAGTAAGTATTTCATTAATATCCATAAAATAACCTCTATTGTTTAAACTTTCTTATTATTAGTACGGCATTATGCCCGCCAAATCCTAGAGATTCCGAAGCAGCTATTTCTATGTTACATTCTCTGACTTCTCCTCTGACATAGTCCAGATCGCATTCGGGATCAGGATTATCCAGGTTCAGAGTAGGGGTAACCATATTATGATGGCAGCTTAGAACTGTGGCAATAAGTTCCACTGCTCCGGCCGCTCCCAACATATGTCCGGTTAACGCTTTGGTAGAATTAATAGCCAGATTGGCGCTGTCTGAACCCAGAACCCGTTTTAATGCTTTGGTCTCAACCATGTCATTGAATTTAGTTCCGGTTCCATGTGCATTCATATAGTCTAATTCCCCGGCCTTAATCCCAGCCTCGTTAAGAGCAGCGGTCAACGCCCGCGCGGCTCCGTCTCCTTCAGGATCGGGCTGAACTATATGATAACCATCGAGACTACTGCCATAGCCAATAATTTCTGCATATATCTTGGCTTCACGTTTAAGAGCATGTTCAAGTTCCTCTAAGATAACTATCCCCGCACCTTCCCCCATGACAAATCCGTCCCGGTCAATATCGAAAGGACGACAGGCTCGTTCAGGCTCATCATTGCGGGTTGAAAGAGCTTTCATGGCACAGAATCCGGCAATGCTAAGAGGTGTAATGGGTGCTTCCGTGCCTCCGCTTATCATCAGGTCGGCATCTCCGTGCTGAACTGTCCGGTAAGCATCCCCTATTGAATTGGTTCCGGTTGCACAGGCTGTAACCGAGCAGCCGCTGGGACCCCTGGCCCCAAACATAATGGAGACCTGTCCCGAAGCCATATTGGGAATAAGCATGGGAATGAAAAACGGACTTACCCCTCCCACTCCGCGTTTTTGTAAAACCAGGCATTGTTTCTCAAAGGTATCCAAACCGCCATTTCCGGTTCCTATCAGGACTCCGGCCCGTTCTGAATTATACTTCTTTAAGTCCAGCCCGGCATCTTCCAAAGCCAAGCGGGAAGACGCACAGGCGTACTGAATGAAGAGATCCATCCGTCGGGCCTCGGTTCGGGGCATATAGTCCTGCGCATTAAAATCCTTTACCTGTGCAGCTATTTTGGTCGGATAATCACTCGGGTCAAAACGGTCAATAATGCCAATTCCACTCTGGCATTTTACCAGTTTAGCCCAAAAATCGTTGGTGTTATGGGCAATGGGGCAGATTGTCCCCATACCGGTAATTACAACTCTTCGCGGTGCCAAAATATCACCTCATCCTAAGCATTATCTGCCAGGTGTTTTTCGATGTAATCCACTACGTCTTTAACTGTTTTCAACTTTTCGGCAATTTCTTCAGGAATTTCGAATTCATATTCTTCTTCCAAAAGCATGATCATTTCTACTACGTCCAGGGAATCGGCTTCCAGATCCTCTTCGAAACGAGACTCCAATTGGATATCATCACCCGAGATGTCCTTAACTTCCACGATAATTTTCTTTACGGTTTCAAATACTGACATTAGTAACCCTCCTTAATAATTTTGTTTTTAATATTCTTAAACCCGTTTTTGATAAGGTTTTTCCGTTTAGGGACTTATTAAAAAGACATGCCACCGTCAACACGGATAACCTGCCCATTTATGTATGCAGCAACCGGTGAAGCCAGAAAAGCTACTAAACAGGCAACATCTTCGGGAGTCCCCAGTCTGCCGGCAGGGATCTGTTCCAGAATCTTGGCACTGGCCTCCGGGGGAAGCTGCCTGGTCATATCACTGGTTATGAAACCAGGTGCTACAGCATTGGTGGTGATACCTCTCGGTCCGTATTCTTTGGCCAATGAAAAGGTAAGCCCTAACAGGCCGGCTTTAGAAGCAGAATAATGAACCTGACCAGCATTCCCGGCTATCCCTACCACCGAAGAAATATTAATAATGCGACCACGTCTCTTTTTCATCATATACTTAAGAGCCGCCCGCGAACAATAAAAAGCTGACGACAAATTAGTGTCAATTACATCATGCCACTGTGCATCTGTCATACGGATGGTAAGCTGATCTTTGTTAATGCCGGCGTTGTTTACCAAAGCATCGATGCGCCCCCAGGCCTCGACAGCCTTTTCTATCAGTTCCGATGCACCTTCCGAGGAAGATACGTCAGCACCAACTATAATCCCTGTTCCTCCTCCGGCCTCAATCTCTTTCAATACCTCAAGTGCTTGCTCTTTATTAAACTCTTCATCGTGTTTATTGTAATAATTTATTGCTACCTGAAATCCATCCTTGGCAAGTTGAATTGCAACAGCGCGACCAATACCGCGTGAAGCACCCGTTACCAGAGCGGTTGGTTGATTCATCTCTCGTTCACCTTCTCCATGAGTTTTTGTAGTGATTTAATATCCTCTATATTACCAAGTATACTGCTGCGATCTATTTTTTTAATTAAACCCGAAAGACTGGAGCCTGGTCCAATTTCAACCAGATGATCAACCCTGGTCAACATATAGCGGACACTTTGTTCCCATCGTACCGGGGAATATAATTGTCTTGCCAATAAACCGGGAAAATCGACGGCTGTATTGTCCTCGGCATTAACATTGGATACAACTGCCGCCTTCGGTTCGTGAAACTGTACCCGGGCAATCTCGCCGGCAAACATGCGGGCACAATCCTGTAAAAGCGGGCTATGGGAGGGTACACTAATGGCCAGCAGCTTTGTCTTGCCCCCTTCTTGTTTCAGCAATGCGGCGGCCTCCTCAACAGCCCCTTTTTCTCCCGAAATCACCAGCTGTCCGGGGCAGTTATAGTTTGCTATACCTACAATCCCCTCTACTTCGCTGCATACATGCTCCACAACGGCATTATCCAGACCCATTATCGCCGCCATAGCTCCCTTCCCCATAGGAACTGCCTCCTGCATCAAATTGGCCCGTGCCATTACCAGGGGCAAAACTTCTTCCAGGCTGATTGCCCCTGCCGCTGTCAGGGCAGTGTATTCTCCCAGACTTAAACCAGCCATTATCTGGGCCGATAATCCATGCTGACGGGCTACCGCCAGGCATGCCAGGCTGCATGCCAAAATGGCCGGCTGGGCATAGCGGGTTTGATCTAAAATCTCCTGCGGGCCCTCAAAACAGATTGAACTTAACTTATAACCACATATATGGTCAGCGGCAGTAAATACATGGGCAGCTTCCGCAAAAGAGTCGGCCAGTTCTTTTCCCATGCCTACGTACTGGGAACCCTGTCCGGGAAATACAAAAGCTAGTTTTAACACGGCAATCCTCCCATTTTCACCAGAATTGCGACTGCTTCCGCCATGATCTCCTCAACTATATCGTGCGAACTTTGCACCTTTTTCACCAGACCGGCTATTTGCCCGGCCAAAACGCTGCCATTTTCCGTATCCCCTTCAACCGCAGCTAAAGGATAACGCCCGGAACCCAGCCCTTGCAGCTCTTCTTTATCCGCTCCGGCTTTCTCAACCTTAAGATATTCACGGGTAAAGGCATTATGAATGGCTCTCACCGGATGACCGGTAGAGACACCGCATATTACCGTGGCCCGGTCTTTGCTTCTAATTATTTTTTCCTGATAAGCGGGATGGACATTTACCTCCGGAGTGCAAATAAAACGCGTACCCAATTGAGCCCCCTGAGCACCCAGAGCCAGAGCTGCTACCAGACCGCGGCCATCTGCAATCCCTCCGGCGGCTATAACCGGTACTTTAACTTCATCAACCACCATCGGCACCAGGCACATGGTACTCATCTCACCAACATGACCGCCCGACTCCGATCCTTCTGCAACCAGGATATCTGCCCCCAGTCGTTCCAGGCGACGCGCCAGAGCAACAGAAGCGATCACCGGCATAACCTTTATGCCGGCTTCCTTAAGTTTAGCCATGAATGGCCCGGGGTTTCCCCCTCCGGTAGCAACAACAGGTATCCTTTCTTTAATGACCAATTCAAGATTCTCCTGCAAATAGGGTGAAGTAAGCTCCAGATTTACGGCGAAAGGACGTGAACTAATCTCTCTGCCAATACGGATTTCTTCCCGCAGCCAAGAGGCTGGCGCACTTCCACTACCAATAGTCCCCATGCCGCCTGCCTCTGAAACCGCCGCCGCCAGCCTTCCTCCGGCTATCCAGGCCATTCCTCCTTGAATTATCGGGTACTCTATTTCTAATAAATCACAAATACTTGTATGTAGCTGCATTTAATCCCTCCCCCAGCGCAATATTGCTCCTCCGTAAGTCAGTCCGGTTCCAAAGGCCACCATAAGGATATTTGCTCCACTTTTGAGCGGATTTTTTTCAATGTGCTGAGCTAAAGCCACCGGGATGGAACCAGCCGAAATATTGCCACAACGATCCAGATTGACAGCCACTTTTTCCGGTGGCAGTTTCATACGCCGCATGGCGCTTTGAATTATACGCAAATTGGCCTGATGAGGCACAAAAAGATCGATATCGTCGTAAGTCAAACCCGCTTTATCGAGCAGTTCCGCAGTGGTCGCGGCAACAATCTTGGTGGCGAATTTGAATATCTCATTACCATTCATCCTCAGGTAATGCAAGCCCTTATCCACGGTCTCGTGGGTTGCCGGTAAGGCTGACCCCCCGGCAGACATGTAGAGCAGCCCCGCCCCGGTACCGTCTGCGCCAATACGCGTGCTGAGAATTCCGCATTCGCCTTCCGATTTGCCCAGCACCATTGCGCCGGCGCCATCACCAAAGAGGATACAGGTATTGCGGTCGGTGTAATCGATGACCGAGGATACAATATCGCAGCCGATAATGAGAATATTATTGAATTCAGGCGATAAAAGGAACTTTTCCGCAACCGTCATAGCATATACAAAACCGGTACACCCGGCGGCTAGATCAAAAGCTGCGGCATTTTTGGCTCCCAGCAGATCTTGCAGGATACAAGCAGTAGAAGGGAATGGCATATCCGGCGAGGCGGTAGCCACAATAATAAGATCCAGTTGCAGTGGATCGATATTGGCATCCTGCAAAGCTCTGCGGGCCGCTTCCAATGAAAGGTCAGAGTTTTTTTCTCCCGGACCCACAATTCTGCGCTCTTTTATCCCAGTTCTTTCCACGATCCAGGCATCTGTAGTATCAACCATTTTCTCCAAATCATAATTGCTGAGGATTCTATCCGGTAGGCGATAACCAATACCAAGGACTTTAGCTTTCATATGCAAATTTCTACCTTTCTAAGCGTATTTGCTTTCGGTAACAACATCAGAATTAATATAGTTTAAGATAAATGAACCTGTAAGTCCAATACATGGGATTAGTTTAAACATTGGAATATCATTTTGTCAATCAAGTAGCAGAATATTCTGATAGAATGGGCACTTTTATGATATAATGCATTTGTCTTGAGAAAATGAGGCATATTTGAAATATAAGCATGGAAGTAATATAAACTTGATTATTTCCTGCTCCCGGCTAATGATAGCATATACACTACCATAACGGGTTATGCCTAATACAACTCCCAAGTACATGCTTAATTAACATATAAAGGAGAATGGTATGGTCATCAAGCATATTAAAGAATTGCGCATAGGTGATTTGATCGCCAGGGTTCCCATTATTCAGGGAGGTATGGGCGTGGGGGTTTCCATGTCTGGACTTGCCTCGGCGGTAGCCAATGAGGGTGGTATCGGGGTTATTGCGGCCGCCGGTATTGGTATGCTGGAACCCGATGGTTTCTCAAATTATGTTGAAGCCAGCAAACTGCGTTTACGGTCTGAAATACGCAAAGCCCGGGAGGCAACTCAAGGTATACTGGGAGTTAATATAATGGTGGCTTTATCCAACTTTGCTGATATGGTCAGCACCGCTATTGAAGAGGGTATAGATGTCATTTTCTCTGGAGCCGGACTTCCGCTTACCCTTCCCCAGTATTTAGAGGGAAACCATAAGACCAAGCTGGTGCCGATCGTATCAACGGGCAGAGCTGCGGTGCTTATCGCTAAAAGATGGCTTGACAGATACAATTATCTTCCGGATGCCTTCGTGGTAGAGGGACCGATGGCGGGGGGACATCTCGGGTTCAAGGAAGATCAACTGGGCAAAGCTGAGTATTCTCTGGATAAACTGGTTCCCGACGTAATAAATAGTATTAAACCGTTAATAGAAAAAGCTGGGCGGAAAATTCCTGTAATAGCCGGAGGTGGGATCTATAACGGTAATGATATCTACAGGTTTTTAGAGTTGGGGGCCGACGGGGTACAGATGGCTACCCGCTTTGTTACCACTCATGAGTGTGATGCGTCGATTAGATTCAAACAGGCCTATCTTGATTCTCACCAGGAGGACACACTAATAATTAAAAGTCCGGTAGGAATGCCAGGCAGGGCCCTACGCAACGAGTTTATCGAGGATGTTCACGCAGGTAAAAAAACGCCCTTTAAATGTCCCTATCATTGCATCGTAACCTGTGACTATCAGAATAGCCCTTATTGCATTGCCATAGCCCTGATGAACGCCCAGAAAGGCAACATGAAACACGGGTTGGTTTTTGCTGGCGAAAATGTACACCGCTGTCAGGAGATTACCTCGGTAAAGGAATTGATGGCTACTCTGGTTCAGGAATATGAAGACGCCGCCCGGGCGGCAGAGAATTCCACACATTAAAACAAAGTGCAAGCGGGCATGGGGATGAACCTTCCCCATGCCCGCTTATTTATTTCCAGTTCCCTTGCCGTTCTGCAAATTATAGCTTAAGGGTAATCGTGTTAGCATTGGCTGCGTCCCATATGACCTGAGCACCCAGGGCTGTAGCCAAGGCTCTAAGCGGTACCATGACCCGGCCGTCTTTAATGTGGGCGGGGCCATCCATGGGAACACTGATACCTGAGGTGTTAATTGCATTTTCACCAATTTTCAATTGAACAACAAGACCGTTCCTGAACAAGCTCACAACTTGACTATTGCCGTCCCATACTATGTCTCCCGAAGGAACCCCCAGCGCCTCTGCAGCAAATCGCAAAGGCAAAAAGGTTCTGTCTTTCAAAACATATGGAGCCACATCCATGGGTATTTTCTGGCCGTTTACTTCATAAGTAGCTTCTCCAATTGTAAAAACTGCCGTTGGCAGCACGGGGGCCTGTGGCACAGTTACAGGCGCCGGGCTTACCGTTGCATTCACTATCCTGATTAAGGTTTTACTGTCTGGAAACAGAGGATTGGTACCCCAATTTACCTCATTTATGGCCGTCCCTCCTACTTCCACCTCAACATCTCCGTCAGGCGACAGCTGGCCAATATCATATATTATATCGCTCACCAGGATAGTTGATGCTGAAGAACTGGAACGATCTATGGAAACAACCACTCTTTGAACATCGGGGTCGCTTTCATCTTTCCAGGCTTGGCCCAGTTGTACGTCACCAGAAGTCACTTTTACCTTAGGTACTTTGCTCAATATTATGCCCTGAGGGAAATCCAGCCACAATTGACCTGTAAGCAAAACCTGCGATGCTGTTTCCTTTATTTCAATATCACCAGCCAATTGCCCAATTTTCCCCAATACCAAAGAAGGCTTGGAAGTAGCATTGATTGCCAACGGAAGATTAACCTTTCCTACTGTCACCTCACCTGTAATACCAGATGATTCACCATCTAATTTCACGGCCAAATCACCTGAGGCTTCAATTGATAGATTGATTTCAGGTTCCTTAATCACTATCTTTCCAGGTTTATCCTCACTGGAACTGCTAATAACAAAACAAAGATCAGCATCATCGTTTTTGAGATATGCGTCTCCCACATCCAGAGTATCTCCACCTTCGATCTGAATATTGGGAATACTGGCCCAGGCCGCCCAGTCAGGCAACGATAAGGTTATAGTTCGGTCGCTAATCAAGGTGTTGGGTGAGTTTTCAGCTATTGTTATGTTTGGGATGTCCTGTTCCCGCAAACCACTATACAAAGTAGTTGCAGTACCCGCAGTAAGTGAAATTTTCTGTTCACTATAGCTTCCTACCTTTATGCTGGTGGGACTTGGATCAGCATTACCAGTTAACTTGGCGGACACATCTCCATATGTAATGCTGTCATCATTTGTCTCTACCTCACATTCGATGCTCAATTTGCCTATAGAGGTGGATTTTAATTTTTCCCCCGTGCCAGAATCTGTGCGGGTCTCAATTCTTAAGACAGACTGGCCATATTTATTCTCAATTTCGCTTACCTCGAAGTCGTCTATTTCGTCACCGTTACCATCCAAATCGCGCAGACCCAATACAGCGTCCAGATAGCATGTGTCTGGCTTCCAAGTGAAGCCACCCGGCAAGGCAAGTTCTATATACTCGAAAGTTCCAGCCATATTTTCACTAATCTTTATCGGACCCAACGTCTGCGATTCATCAATATACTGTACTTCCTCAACTTCTACGGTTATTTGAGCTGCCTGTACAACACCTATCGTAATGTCACCGGTTGAAAACCCCCCTGATTCCCCCGCATCGACGGACAAAACTATATTTCCCGTATATCCGCGTGGAATATAGATTTTATTAAAATATAAAATGAGTTTGGGAACATCATCAGTGGGAGCAACTATGGAATCCACTATAACCTCCCAACCTCGATATTGGCCGGAGTGGTTACGGTCTTCAGAAATAGGATTGATAGTAACCTCCAGGGTGTTATCTTCAAATCCTAAACCCCGTTGTATCTCCACATCCGAACCTGACCCGTATTCCCCAACCGAATTTATATAAAAGTCAGTAGGCAGGCGGAACTCTGCCCGATACTCAGTTCCACCGGTAAAGGCATCTTTGGTAGCACCATCTATTTTTAAACTCCCCATTTCAACCGATGTTCCTGCTGATTTGAAATCACTGTCGGGAAATTTCGGCACGTCACCCGGCAACCGGTAGGTAGACGCCCCTTGGACAGGAAGCGTGTTTATTAGCCCGACAAAGCCCAGCATACAAAAAAAGATAATGAGCTTCACACCCATTTTGTGCTTAATCATCAAACATCCTCCTAGTATTGTGATTGTTAAAACATCTGCATATTATTCTTTTATTGCCATACAATAGCATATTATTCTACGCTTAACCGACAATTCCTGCATAATATAAAGAGAATCTATAGACAAATAGTGGTATTTTTTAATTCATTTATTGATGTTTTAACAACTCCCCCGATTGTCGGCAAAGTTGATAAGCTGCCAAGCCTATAATAAGATTGAAGGTCACGGCATGAAAAAAGCCCATAATTGAGAGAGCTAATGTATGGGGACACACCTTCCCTTCGGGTAAGGAATGCCCCCGTTATAAGCGTCGATCAAACGGGCTTTTTATCATAATACTGAGCAACGTCCATGGATGGACTAGTGCAGCGGTGCCACGGATGGCAAAGAGCTGCGATTTGCTTCCTTAGTGGTGAACGAAGAGAACATCCGTGTACCCGCAGGGTGCTTCCTTAGTGGTGAACGAAGAGAACATCGGCAACATTATTCGTGCCGTTCACGGCACATCAGTAGTCCCCGTAGGGGGGAGTACCCGTAGGGTCAGGGGTGCTTTTGTCATTGGCCTGAGGAGGGTTTATCATTCTCCCCATTTAATATGGTATTTTATTCTGTTCGACTCAACAAGCGTATACACTTCTTACTACATCTAGCATAAAGTTAAATCATCAATCCCCTGCAGATCTCCAACCTGTTTTCTTAAGAAGTCAATTTGTTCTTCTCCGGTTCCGCTGATTAAGAGCACATATTTACCCTGCTCAAGCCATTCTTCCATTAGACTCTGGCCTTGCCGACTTATTCCCATATCACTGCATACCTCACTTAACCCACCCCCGGGGCTTTCAGCCGTATCAGCCAGAAAAGTATAGACAGGCCCGATTGATGCGACCAGCCCTAAAGAGGGTATCTCCACCACACCAGCATCGAAGGGCGTCCTGGTGTCTTGCCCATTATTATCTGGAACAATATTATCCAGACAGTTGACTTTGTCCTGATCACCAGTGAATATGATGGACGCATGTTCCTCAAATCCACGGTTTCTTAGATCAGTGAGCACCGATTTGGCATCTCGCAAATAGTCCGCATTTCCGATCATGTTAATTGACAATAGACTCACTCCCAAAGTATTATTGGTTTTCACCTTATCAGGATTATGGTAGGCATTAATCTACTAATTTATAAAGGTAATAATAGGATTTTTGATATGCTTGACAAAGAATATTCATAGAGTAAAATTAGTACAATGATTACCATTATTACAATTTTATGTTCAGAATCCTTGGCTTTATATGGGTAACGAGGCCCTTTTCCATATTGGTGGAAAAGGGCCTTTCTGTTTCTTATATTTGAACGATTCAAAGCTTTTATTTACTTGGAAATTGGGATGAGAGGCTATTACCGAATTTAACCAATATTAAGGGGGTGACAGTTAATTCATTGTTCCATAGTGCTTAAAACCCACTTGTAACGAAATGCTTAGAATAAGGAGGACCGACATAATGACACCAGAACAAGTTTTATCCTTTATTAAAGAAAAAAACATTCAATTTGTTGATTTAAAATTCAATGACCTACCCGGACTATGGCAACATTTTAGCGTCCCTACCACTCAACTCCAAACTGCTGATGATTTGACCGCCTTTTTCCAGGAAGGGGTCGGTTTTGATGGTTCAAGTATTCGTGGTTTTCAGGAAATCCAGGAAAGTGATATGCTTCTCATTCCCGATTCTGAAACAACTATTATCGATCCCGTTTGCAAGGCGCCCACCCTGTCCATTATTTGTGATATTTTAGACCCGTTAAGCCGTCAGCCTTATACCCGCGATCCTCGCTACGTAGCCAAAAAAGCCGAGCAGTTTTTAAGTTCCACTGGTTTGGCCGATACCAGTTATTGGGGTCCGGAAATGGAATTCTTTATTTTCGATGACGTCCGTTTTGACCAATCAGTTAATTATGGCTATTATTATCTCGATTCAATTGAAGGCGAATGGAACACCGGACGGGATGAGAAACCCAACCTCGGTTATAAGAATCGCTATAAGGAAGGTTACTTTCCGGTACCACCGCACGACTCCCAGCAGGATCTGCGCAGCGATATGGTTACCGCTTTGATTGGAGCAGGAATAGATATCGAAGTACATCACCATGAAGTTGCCAGCGGAGGTCAGGCTGAAATCGATATGCGTTTTGATCGGCTCACGGTTATGGCAGATAGATGTATGTTGTATAAATACGTGGTAAAAAATGTGGCTAGGAAAAATAACAAGGTTGTTACCTTTATGCCCAAACCTCTTTTCCAGGATAATGGCTCCGGTATGCATACTCATCAGTCCCTCTGGAAGGATGGAATTAATCTCTTTTATGATGCCAACGGATATGGTTTGCTGAGCCAGACGGCCAAATATTATATCGGGGGATTACTTTCTCATGCTCAGGCTTTAATGGCATTCTGCGCACCCACCGTTAATTCTTATAAAAGACTGGTTCCCGGATTTGAAGCGCCGGTAAACCTGGCTTATTCATGCCGCAATCGCAGCGCTGCAGTTCGTATCCCTATGTATACTGACAATCCCAAGGCAAAGCGTATAGAATTCCGACCCCCAGACTGCACCTGCAATCCTTATTTGTCATTTGCCGCGCTCTTAATGGCTGGTTTGGATGGTATAGAGAATAGAATCGACCCCGGTGAGCCGGTTGATAAGAATATCTATGAATTGACCCCGGAAGATGCCGCCAAAGTTAAAACCGTTCCCGGTTCACTGGAGGAATCGCTCTCCGCTTTGGAAAAAGACCATGCTTTTCTATTAAAAGGGGATGTCTTTACTCCCGATTTGCTTGATGTTTGGATCAGGTATAAGCGGGATCGTGAGATTGATCCCATTCGATTACGCCCTCATCCATACGAATATTCTCTGTACTTTGATCTGTAGACTGCTGTTTAAGTGAATAAAATCAAAACTACAAAATAACCCCCTAATGCAAGATGCGGTATAATAAGAACCGCCATACTAGCTTTGAGGGGGTTATATTTTTATGGATAAACTAAGGTCTACTTTTTGGAACATTCCGGACAATATGCATATATTTTCAACTGGTGATCAACAATCTCAAATCCATCTTTTTCCAGATGCTTTTCCAGGCTGTCCAATAAACCTTCTTCAACTTCATAAATCCTGCCACAGGCCAAGCACAATATATGATGATGCTGGTGATCGGCTTGATCAGACATCTCATACCGGTATTTACCTTCATCAAATATGGTCTTATACAGCAGGTCCAAATTGGCCAATCGCTCCAGGGTTCTGTAGACAGTGGCAATCCCCAGCTGAGGTACTTTCAGCCGAGCTGCATATAAGACTTCCTCAGCGGATAGGTGCTCACCTTTTTTTTCCAGCATGACCTCCAGAACCGCCTGCCTCTGCTGAGTCAATTTAAACTCGGCTTTTTGCAGCCTGTCCTTTATAAGTTGATCCATTAGTCATCCCATCCCAGCAATGATAATCATTATCAGTTTAATAAGATTATATTACCTTGGTGTGGATCTGGCAAACGGAAAGAGATAAATGGTTAATTACTCAACTTTCGCAGTTATTGGATACTGCGTATTTAAGGGGTAACGTAACAGGACAGGGACTACTGATGTTCCGCTTCACTATTAAGGTCGCCCGTCTATCGTTCCCCCTTTGCTGCGCATAATAGTCTAATGAGAGCTAGGGTTAATTGGAGGAACTGTTTCTAATGATATTAAGAAACTCATCAAACAGGTAAGAGGAATCCTGGGGACCGGGCGTAGCTTCGGGATGGAACTGCACGGACATCAAAGGTAAATTCCTATGCACCAGGCCCTCAACTGTATTGTCATTAAGATTTATAAAACTAATAACAACGTCATCATTGGCAAATGAGCCAGCGTCAACCGCATAACCGTGGTTCTGCGAACTTATCATGCATTTGCCATTACGCAGATCCTTAACCGTGTGATTAGCTCCGCGGTGACCGAAATCAAGCTTGTAGGTCGTTCCACCCAAAGCCATGGCCAGCAACTGGTGTCCCAGACATATTCCAAATATAGGTAATGCCGGCAGCAACCTTTTTATCTCCCGTACTGCATAATCACAGCATTCCGGATTACCGGGTCCGTTAGATAGCACCATTGCATCTGGTTTATGCGCGAGGATCTGCTCAGCAGTGCTTTCAGCAGGCATAGCCACTACTGTGCACCCTCTGGCCACCAGTGATTTAATAATATTCCTTTTGGTGCCAAAATCGAGCAGGGCAATCCGGGTTTTTCCTGAGCCATACACTTGGATCGTCTTGCAGCTTACCTGTTTTACCAGGTCGGTGTCCAATAGTTCCTTGCCTTTGGAGGCTATTTCCACCAGCCTCTCCTGGTTATCCAAATTGGAAGTAATGATGGCGCCCATGGTGCCATTCATTCTTAATATGCGGGTAATAGCGCGAGTGTCGACCCCGGTCAGACATGTTATTTCGTATTTCTCCACAAACTCGTTGAAGTTCCACTGGCTCTCATAATGGCCGTTAAGCTCTGACATTTCCTTAACCACCAACCCTCTCAAGGCAGGTTTATCGGCCTCAAAACCGTAATCGCCACAGCCGTAGTTGCCTATAGTCGGATACGTAAGAGTGAGTATCTGTCCGGCATAAGAAGGATCGGTAATAATTTCCTGGTAACCGTTCATACTGGTATTAAAAACAGCTTCACCCGCAATCGGCACGCTTTTGCCGAATAGCTGGCCTTCAAAAACAGCTCCATTTTCTAAAACCAGATATCCTTTGTTCATTCAATATATTCCTCCTTAATTGCACGACCCTAAATAATGAATCCGCCTGTTTTCCATAGTAAAGTATAACCGTTTCCCTTTCATATACCAACATATAAATTTTTATAACCGCAAGTTCGACACAAAACAATATTAGTAATAATGTGCAGCAAAATAGTTAGGTTTATATGGCGTGTCAAGGGGACACGCCTACCTTACGATTTTATTTAATTAAACTTTTGCCCATAAGGTACATATCTACTTCCCGAGCAGCCAGCTTTCCTTCCTGGATTGCCCAGACGATCAGACTTTGGCCTCTCCTCATGTCGCCTGCGGTGAATACCTTGCCGGCATTAGTGGCGAAAACCCCATAATCCGCTTTCACATTGCTCTGTGCATCCCTCTCCAACTTGAGTTCATTGGGAATTGTATCTTCCGGACCTAAAAATCCCAAGGCGAGAAGCACCAGGTCTGCTTTCCATACTTTCTCGCTGCCTGGAACCTCCTGAGGTAAAAGTTTTCCAGTGATATCCTGGACCCAGGCGATTTCTACCGTATGAACTTCCTTTACCTCATCGTACTCATTTCCCACAATCCTTTTGGTGGAAATGAGGTAATTTCTTGGATCCTTGCCATACAGGCTTATAGCTTCCTCCTGGCCGTAGTCTGCTTTAAGCTTCCTCGGCCATTCCGGCCAGGGATTAGACTCTTCTATTCTCTTTTTAGGAGGTTCAGGCAGTATTTCGAACTGGCAGACATTCTCGCAGCCATGCCTTATCGCTGTAGCTACGCAGTCGGTTCCAGTATCGCCTCCGCCGATGATTATTACATTCTTGCCTTTGGCATTTATAAAACTGCCATCTTCAAGGTTTGAATCCAGAAGGCTTTTAGTATTGGCTTTCAGGAAATCCATAGCAAAGTGAACACCCTTAAGATCTTTTCCTTCAACATCAAGTCCCCGTGCCTTGGTTGAACCTGCGCACAGAACCACGGCATCATAATTCTCCACCAGCACCTGGGCACTGATATTTTTACCTATCTCTGTGTTAAGCACGAATTTGATTCCTGATGCCCTCATCAGGTCTAGACGCCTTTCAATGAATCTTTTTTCAAGCTTCATGTTGGGAATCCCGTACATCATCAGCCCGCCTGCTCTGTCGTCCCTCTCAAATACAGTTATATCATGCCCGACTGCATTCAGATAATAAGCGGCTGACATACCTGCCGGGCCTGAACCTACGATAGCAACACTCTTGCCTGTTTCTTGAGCTTTTTTGGTGACAACCCAGCCTTCGGCAAATGCTTTCTCGATTATCTCATATTCAAGACTGTTAATAGTAACGGACTCCATAATATAGCCTTCCGTGCATGCACCTTCGCACGGAGCAGGACATACCCGGGCAGTAAATTCCGGGAAAGGGTTGGTTCTTGCCAGCCTTTGGTAAGCTTCCTTCCATTGTCCCTTATAGACCAACTCGTTCCACTCCGGGATAAGGTTATGCACGGGACATCCCGATACCATACCATTTAACAGCACCCCACTGTGACAGAAGGGAACTCCGCAGTTCATGCACCTCGCACCCTGGGTCTTTACGACTTCAGAATCTTGCGGAAGCCGTATCTCATTCCAGTCTTTTATTCTTTCTTCAGCTGGTCGTTTCTTTGGATCGATTCTCTGATACTCTAAAAATCCAGTAGCTTTTCCCATTGTCAGCCCCACCTTAATTCCTGTAATCCTAAATACAATTTAGTATTTCCCTTCAAATGCAGCCATCAGTGCTTCTTCACCGCTTAAGCCCGCCTTATGAGCTCTATCAATATTCTCCAGCATACGTTTATAATCTATAGGTATTACCCGGGTAAACCTTTGCGAATAGTTTTTCCAATCATCAAGAACCTTCCTGCCCTGAGGACTGCCGGTGTACTCCACGTGTCTCTCTATCATTTCCTTGATTTCGTTCATTTCCTCTTCGGAACTGATTTTCTCCAGGATAACCATCGACTTATTGCAGTATATTGGATCAAAATCAAGAAGGTAGGCTATACCGCCAGACATCCCGGCAGCAAAATTTCTTCCGGTCTTACCCAGAATAACTACCTTGCCGCCTGTCATATACTCGCAGCCATGGTCACCTACACCTTCCACCACCGCTTTAACACCGCTGTTCCTCACACAAAATCTTTCTCCGGCTATACCATTGATATATGCCTCTCCAGAAGTTGCCCCATAGAAAGCGACATTTCCAATAATAATATTCTTCTCAGGGTCGAAATCCGAATTTTTGGGAGGATAGACAATTATTTTACCACCCGAGAGGCCTTTGCCTATATAGTCATTGGAATCACCCTCCAGTTCCAGGGACATTCCACTCGGAGCAAATGTGCCAAAACTCTGTCCCGCCGAACCCACAAAGGTTAGTTTTATGGTATCTTCGGGAAGTCCAGCTTCGCCGTATCGCTTGGAAATTTCGCTGCCGATTATGGTTCCTACAACCCTGTCTACATTTTCTATCTTCAGCTTAGCCCTGATTGATTTCTTATGCTCCAGGGCCGGCTTGCACATTCTCAAGAGCTTTCTCATGTCCAGAGACTTTTCCAGATTATGATTCTGCGACTGCGTTTGGAATCTGCTGACATCGGCACCAGCGTAGGGCTGATACAGGATCTGAGACATATCCAGATGGGCAGCCTTCCAGTGCTTAACATTGTCTTTGGCTTTAAGCCGGTCGGTACGTCCAACCATTTCATTTATGGTCTTAAATCCCAGCTTAGCCATGATTTCACGCATTTCCTGGGCTACAAATCTCATGAAGTTTTCAACATGTTCAGGCTTGCCCATGAAATTTTTTCTTAAGTTTTCATCCTGTGTGGCTATCCCTACCGGACATGTGTTGAGATTACAGACCCGCATCATTACACAACCCAGGGCAATAAGCGGTGTAGTAGCAAATCCAAATTCTTCAGCTCCGAGCATTGCAGCGATCACCACATCTCTTCCCGAAAGCAGTTTTCCATCTGTTTCCAGAACGACCCGGTCTCTCAGCTTATTTAGAACCAGGGTCTGATGGGTTTCAGCCAGTCCCAACTCCCATGGAAGTCCGGTATTTCGAATGCTGGTACGTGGGGAAGCTCCAGTTCCTCCGTCGTAGCCGCTTATTAGGATAACGTCCGCTTTTCCTTTGGCTACCCCGGCAGCAATCGTGCCGACACCTACCTCAGAAACGAGCTTTACGTTTATCCGGGCATCCCGGTTGGCATTTTTAAGATCATGAATTAGTTCCGCCAGATCTTCTATTGAATAGATATCATGATGCGGCGGCGGTGAAATAAGATTTACGCCCGGAGTTGAATGCCTTACCCGGGCAATTGCCGGATAAACCTTACGCCCCGGAAGCTGACCGCCTTCACCGGGTTTGGCCCCTTGAGCCATTTTTATCTGTATTTCCTGGGCGTTAGCCAGATAGTTGCTGGTGACGCCGAAACGTCCGGAAGCAACCTGCTTGATGGCACTGTTGGCTGTGTCTCCATTGGCCATTACCTTAAATCTTTCGGAGTCCTCTCCGCCTTCACCACAGTTGCTTTTACCGCCCAATCTGTTCATAGCGATAGCCAGGCATTCGTGAGCTTCCTTACTGATGGAGCCATAGGACATAGCCCCGATCTTAAACTTTCTGACTATTGAATCAACCGGTTCAACTTCTTCAATTGGAATGGTATCACCTGTAGTAAAATTAAAATCAAGCAGATTCCTTAATGTATATATGCCCTCGTTATTTATTTTCCTGGAGTAATCCTTGAAAAGACTGTAGTTTCCTTCCCTGCAAGCCTTCTGCAGCAAATAGATCGATTCAGGATTATAGAGATGGATCTCCCCGTCATCTTTGCACTGGAAATATCCGCCTATATCAAGTGTATCGGCATACAACAAATTTTCATTGTATGCACTCGCATACCTCATCTGGTTTTCAATAGCTATTTCTTCAAGCCCTATACCTTCCACCCGGGATGATGTCATAGTGAAATATTTGTCTATTAGATCTTTTCTAAGACCGACTGCCTCAAATATTTGGGCTCCATGGTAACTGCGCATGGTAGAAATACCCATTTTGGCAAGTACTTTCATAATGCCTTTTACAGAAGCCTGAATGTAATTCTTTTTACCAGTTTCATAATCAAGTCCATTCAGCAAGCCTCTTTGGGAAAGGTCCTTAATGGTTTCATATGCTATATACGGATTTATGGCGGTTACGCCATAACCTATCAAAGTGCAGAAGTGGTGTACCTCCCTGGGTTCTCCGGATTCTAACACAATTCCCACATTAGTTCTGATCTCTTTTCTTATCAGGTGGTGGTGAAGTCCGGAGGATGCTAACAACGCTGGTATTGGTGCACATCTCTCATCTACGCCCCGATCAGAGAGAATAATAATATTGACCCCTTCACTTATAGCCTGGTCAGCCTCCCGGCAAATTCTGTCCAAAGCCCTTTCCATAGCTCTTGCCCCTTCTGAGGCTTTATAGAGTATAGAAATTGTTGTTGTCTTAAATTGGTCATTATCCAAGTGCTTAATTGTATTAAGCTGTTCATTGGTTAGTATGGGATGCTCCAGAAATATACAGGCTGAATTTCCCCGATTGGGATCCAGCAAGTTCCCAAAATTCCCAAGCAGCATACTGCTTGAAGTGATGAGTTCTTCCCATATTCCATCTATAGGAGGATTGGTAACCTGGGCAAAAAGCTGTTTGAAGTAAAGGTAAAGCATCTGGGGTTTCTCAGATAACACCGCCAAGGGGGAATCCATACCCATGGCTCCAATAGGATCTGCGCCTTCAATCGCCATAGGTTGAATTGTTATGCTTAGATCCTCAAAAGTATATCCAAAAGCCTTCTGCTGTTTGATAAGGTCAACCCTCACCTTCTCTTCCCTATCTTCTTCAACCGGCATTTCACTTAACGGCACGATATGTCTATGGTTACATTCTGCATAAGGATGTAAATTTGATACACTTTTCTTTATTTCTTCATCGGAGATAATTCTTTGGGCTTCAGTATCGATAAGCAACATTTTACCTGGTTCCAGCCGGCCTTTATATTTTACGTTTTCAGGCTTTATGTCTATTACTCCGACTTCTGATGCCAGAACAACCTTGTCATCTTTAGTCACATAATACCGGGAAGGTCGAAGTCCGTTTCTATCCAACACTCCGCCTATGACTACACCATTAGTAAATCCCATGGCAGCAGGACCATCCCAAGGCTCCATTATGAAATTGTTGAATTCGTAGAAGTCCTTTTTTTCCTGGGATATTAGTTTATTCTTTTCCCAAGGCTCGGGAATCATCATCATCACCGCATGAGGAAGCGACCTTCCTGTAAGGTGAAGGAACTCCAGGCTATTATCAAACATCGCCGAGTCACTGCCTGACTCATCAACTATGGGATATACTCTGGAAATATCATCAAAAAGCGGTGAATCGATACATTTCTGTCTCGCTTTCATCCAGTTTACGTTACCTCTGATAGTATTTATTTCACCATTATGCACGATATATCGGTTAGGATGCGCTCTCTCCCAGCTTGGGAAGGTGTTGGTGGAAAACCTTGAATGGACCATCGCCAGGGCAGACACACAATCAAGGTCGGATAGGTCAAGATAGAAACTCCTAAGCTGTTCGGCAGTAAGCATACCTTTGTAGACGATAGTTTTTGAGGAGAGACTGGCAACATAGAATGTGCCTCCCTCCTCTTTAGACATCGGAACAATGATTTTTTCTGCTCTTTTTCTTATCACATAAAGCTTTCTTGCAAAATCCATGTTATCTGATATTCCGGCATCCTTTTCAATAAAAACCTGAATGAATCCGGGCATTACTGCTTTAGCGCTTTGACCAACGGTCGTCTTATCGATAGGCACTTCTCTCCAACCCAGGATCTTCTGACCTTCCTCCTGAACTATTTTCTCGAAAGTTGCCATCTGCTTATTTCTGAAATCATCATATCTATGTGCGAAAATCATACCTACGCCGTAGTTTCCTTCGTCAGGCAACTCAAAACCCAGAACCTCACATTCCTTTCTGAAGAAATCATGAGGTATCTGAATCAGTATTCCTGCACCGTCGCCGGTATTTTCGTCTGCTCCGCTGGCTCCTCGGTGACTTAGGTTTTCCAGTACAGTTAAAGCTTCATCTATAATGTCGTGTGACTTCTCGCCTTTGATATTGACGACAAATCCCATACCGCATGCATCATGTTCCAATGCCGGATCGTAAAGTCCTTGTTTCTTTGGCAAACCATAACTTTGCATATTACACACCCTCTATCGGAATTTAAAAATACTGTTTCTTATTAATTACCACAATAGTTTCTCTCTATTATAATAGCTCCTAATGCTCAAGTTAAATCGGGAAATAGTAAAAGTCCCCAATACCCTTACGGTACCGAGGACCCCATTACCCCTGATACTATCTAATAATCTTTTATTTATCAAGTTTAGGCACGACATTGTGCATATTATCGTTATTGTAAGGGCAGGGGTGAATAAATACAAGGTATAGCGGGCAAATATTATGTATACAACTTAGGGCTCACAAAATGGGGCCGTAACGAAACTTACGTTTGTTGCGGCTCCTATAATATTATTTTAAAGTTGGTTCAGAATAGAGGCAGTACTCCAGCGGAATACACTAATCCCGGGTCGGCTTGTTCGCCGGTCAATACCAGGAAAAAAGAAAATGGGTATCTGGATGCTTCCAAGCCTAAATAGGCAGATGGACTATTTGAATTGCTATTGTACGTACAATAGCATATGATAGTATTAAAAAGAACGAGAACGGAAGTGGATTTCATGCCAAAATCATCAAATCTTTATGTGCGCATTGAACCAGATGTAAAAGAACAGGCGGAAAAGGTGTTTGATAGTCTGGGAATCTCAATGTCAAATGCTGTAGGTCTTTTCTTAAAGCAAGTGGTTATTAATCAGGCGATACCTTTTGAATTAAGATTAGCACCGGCTAAAATTAAATCTGTCGCTACCATGACCGAGGTAGAATTTAATGCAGAATTAGAGAAAGGGTATGCTGATTATTTGGCAGGCAAAGGTCGTCCTACGGAAGAGGTATTTTCTGATATTCGAAAAGGACTGAATGCATGAGACAGTACGCGATAATTATTACGCCTGCCCGGGCCCATGAACGCATTCTGAAGGTCGCTCGAACCATTGCCGACCTGGACGGCGTGGAGAACATACGTCTGCAGGATCTGGCCGAAGCCATTCAATACCGGAGTCTGGACAGGAAATACTGGAGAAATGGGTAAAACATAATTTCATTCTTTGGAGTCGGCTTTCATGTCCTTATATTTTTTCCCTGCTGTAATTACTGCAGATGGATTTTGGCTTAACTCGCCCAGCCGTTTGGATGCCAATTTAAACACTAAATCATCACTGCGCTGCTCAATAGATAATATGTAAACCACCCGTAAAACGTGGACAAATTGATTTGCAATTCTAAAGACAATTCTAATACCGATATCTCTAAGTTTAATTTCCTTACACCCGGCAAGTCTTGAATTATTTTGATTGCGCAAAGGCTTACCAATCTCATCAGCTCTCTTTTGCAGTCTATCCAGAGTCTTGTCTACGATAGAAATAACTGAGTCATCTAATTTCTGATACTCTTTTGCAGCATCAGGATCCAAAATTACTTCAAACCGATCATTCATTTTTATTACCTGATCGCCTTATGAACCTCCATGGCACACCAATCTCCGGGTTATTCTCAAGGCGAGTAATCCGTTCTACAAGAATTCCTTCTTCTTCTTTTTGCTCTAGTTCCATTAATCTTATATATAGGGATTCAAAATAGCAGTAGTCCAGAACCACAGTTTCAACATTGCCATTCTCAGTAATGAATTGTGGTTCATTTTTCGCCTTTTTACGCAAGTCCCCGAAACGCTTGGAAGCCTCTGAAGATGTAATCAATTGATCTTTATTAAATGTAGGTTTGTCCATTACAGTGCTCACTTTCTGTATTCTCCTTTCATTATATGCTATCTTCATTAATATTATATCTAATATTTTACGCAGAGTCATCCGTAAGCTGTTTGTTTAGTCGGTGGTATACTATAATGTTGGCAAAAAACGTCAATTCCCGATTTGAAATTATTGATACAATTCTAGTTGAAAATGTATTTTGATGGATGTGAGTTCATGGATCATTTGGAATCTGTTACAGCTGCCGTTGAGTATATAGAAAACAACTTGAAAGATAATCTGACTTTAAATGATATTGCAAAAGAGGCATTGATATCGCCTTATTACTTTCATAGGGTTTTTAGATTGATCGTAAATAAATCGCTTATGGAGTATATTCGGCTCAGACGGCTCACTTTGTCTGCAGCCAATATCGCCGACAACGGAAAAATACTTGATGTTGCTTTTGAGTATGGGTTTAATTCAGAGGAAACTTATATCAGAGCCTTTAAGAAGGCTTTTAAAATGACACCCGGCGAATTCAAAAAATCGGGAAAGACTCTCGTGCTCTTCGAAAGGTGGAATCCAATAGATACCAACATGGTAAAATTGTCCAATGGTGCTATTTTTGAGCCTGTAGTCGTTTTTAAGAATTCATTTCGCATTAAAGGCATCGTATGTCACACTACCTTTGATGAAAACTTTAAAAGTAGAACCGTCTGGGATACATGTCACAAAATGGTGAGAGATGGGAAACAGCAAATATCCAATCTAAAAAACCCGCATTATCTATATGGAATTGTGCAATTTACAGATTTTAAAAGCAGGTTGGACTATTTTGCGGGGTTTGAATTTACCGAGGACGGAATGTCCGGCCCTCTTAAAGAACTTGATATCAAAGCAAATAAGTATGCTGTTTTCAAATATATAGGCAATATATCCCCCCACAATTTTTCACCCGACTATACCAGAGAAATCTACCGATATGCGCTTGATATTTGGCTTCCCAATTCAAGTTATACGTTAAGGGATAATTACTTAATCGAATTCTTTGATGAAAAGGTAATAAAGGAAAATTATCTGGAAATGGATATCATGTTGCCTATTAAATAAATTAGTTATCATCCGAAAAGTTGACAATGTATTCAGATAACCCTTTGCCGAGAAGGAAAGTTCAGGTGGATAATGGTACGACGCAAAAGAGTTGAAGACAAAGGGCATAATTCCGGTGAAGAACGTTGGCTGGTTACTTATTCAGACATGATGACTCTGCTGGTGGTGTTTTTTATCGTTATGTACTCGATGAGCGCGGTGGATGCCAAGAAGTATTCGCAACTTTCAGCTTCACTGCGCAAAACAATTATTGGGGAGGCTACCGGACAAATCTTCGGTGACTCCCCCGGACCAGCGGTAATCCAAGGCGTATCCGTAACCCAGCGTGAGCAGAGAAATATTGAGAATTCTAAGCGGCAGATCGAAGAATACATAAAGGAAAAACAACTGGAAGGAAAGATTATGGTGTCAATAACTGAACGGGGTTTGGTTATCAGCTTAAAAGAAGTACTTTTGTTCAACTCCGGCTCGGCTCATTTGAAGCCGGAAGCGGCCCAGGCAATTGCAATGGTCGGGCGAAGTATTGAATTCATGCCCAACTCGTTCCGGGTAGAGGGATACACGGACGATCTTCCGATTCACACGGTAGTTTTTCCGTCCAACTGGGATTTGTCATCAAAAAGAGCGATAAACGTTCTTGAAGTATTGGTTAATGACGCCGGGATTAAACCAGAAAAGCTGTCTGCGGTAGGATACGGAGAATACAGACCGCTTGTTCCCAATGACTCGGATATAAACCGTACGATAAACCGTCGGGTGGATATAGTGGTATTAAAAAATGAACTGATTCAAAATGAACCGAAATCCTGCACAGCCATATCAAACGTTGACCAAAATGGCTAGTGTTCGCTATTCATCCGGTGGAGGTGGTTGGATAGGAATTTACTTTTTCCAGATCAGTATAGCACAAGGTTGAAAATAATGGTTTAAGCATACTTGAGAAGTAAATGGGGTCGGGGTTTTATGATATTGCGGAATGTGCAGCTGGTGAGGAAAGGGCATCTTGCCGATTCCATCAAATTTGAAACAGCTTTCAGAAACTCATCCGGAATTCGGGCATGGTTAAATAAGCTATATTAATTTCACTATCCTGCCGTGATAATAATCAACATAGTATAAATCTGATTTATGCTGATTTGTCATAATAATCAAATACGATCTCACTGCCAGCAACCGATATACTTGTTATATCCTTAAGCGTTGCCCATACCGCCTCAAGCGGCAGGTATTGAGTCACCCCCATCCAACTGAAAAAGCTCAACTGTCCAGGATTATATTCCGCTCCTGTAAGCACCGAGCTTAGACTTTGCTGCATAAAATCAACCTGAATAAAATGCAAATTATGTGGTTTTGGTAGGTTTAGCTGTGCTAACCGCTGCTGTTTTATTTCCTGCGCGGCGGGGAGGTCAAGCTCGAACACCTGCAGACGTTCAGCCAGGTCAAAACGACGATAAGCAAAGGTATCTAGTCCCGCCCCCAGTATTACATATTGACTTATTCCTTTCTCGATGGCTTCTTCAATTCGATCTTCCACAAATCGTGCTCTAGCTAGCATGGGACCAGCCACTGTTCGTACAGCCAGATGAAAAGCATCTTCATCATCAATGCATCCGCTCGCCTGCTCAGGGGCCATTTGTGCAGCAGACTCGCTTAAATGCTTCTTCAATCCCGCCTTTACTTCTTCTGGCAGCAATTCATATGCGAGTGTATCATTAAATATCTTAGGATTATCATGTACTGCATGAAATCCCCGCATAAATGCGGGCATTAAGGCAGTACTGATAGGATTTCGGTTTGCCACTAATATCCCTCCCTTAATTAAGAATCTCTAACTGACTATATTAGCTTTTATAGATCGTCTTCTTCGTCCTCATCCTGCAAGACCTGAATAGTCTCCTCACACCTTCATATCTTTCTGGCAATAATTGAACTTACCGCATGCTGGTGGGGAATATTTCCCGAGTTGCATTCTATAATGTATTCCCCACTATGGATAATCTGCCAATTATGATAATATCCAGCTAAATCACCGGATTTATAAAAGAACTCATTTCTTTCCCAATCGGGCGCAATCGCAATAAACGGTTTTTCAACAAAAACAAGATGGGCATTAAGACCGCCGATGCACGTATGTTGCTTATATTTTTCAAAATGCTGCTGCCGTTGTTCAAGCGGCAAGAATTGCAGTGCACCCATAGAGTAAATAACATCATAATTATTATTGATTTCATAACCAATCATATTGGCATGAATCACATTTACCAATAAACCTGCCGATTGAGAATACAGTTTGATTTTTTCAATCCCAGGTAAAGATATTTCCAATGCATCAACTACAAAACCACACCTGGCAAAGTAAATGGAATCCCTTCCTTCGCCGCTGCCAATATCCAGCACGCGATTACATTTATCCAATTTGTCATGAACCAGGCACATGGTCATTTCTGCAAGTTTAGAGGGTTCTAGCCCCCAATAATACTCCTGTTTTTCATACTGCTCATCATAAGGACTTATTTTTGTTCCTATATCTTGCCCGGTAAGTAATCGATCAATAGATGTCTTCAATATTTCAGCCAAAACCGGTAACAAGCTTGTATCAGGCAAGGAATGTCCTTTTTCCCATTTTGAGACCGCCTGTCCTGTTACATGAAGGATTTCCGCCAGCTGCTCTTGCGTATACCCTCTTTCCTTTCTTAAAGACGCTATTCTTTGTCCGACTTTATTATTGTCCAGCATGAAAGAATCTCCTTAAATCAAAATCAGTTTTATCATGGATAAAATTTTATCCATGATCACTGATTATAACCATCGAATATTCGTTGAATATATGCTCAAATAATTCAACCTGCAGTTGAGTTTAAAGGTTTTCTTCCCGCATCTGTTCCTGGAGGTAGGATTAACAGAAAGTAAATTGTCCGCGTCTTCTTATCATATCGGTATAATACTCATTCATCCAGCAAACACGTCTGATAAATTGTAACGCGTCCACAAAAAGTCGTTTGTTTTTTTGTGTTGCGAGGTATAATAGGAAACCGTACTCATGATATTTTAATACGGGTGTAATCCATGTCTTCGTAATCCCGTGGTTTCTTCAAACCCAAACATCAAGTTCATATTCTGAACGGCAACGTGGGCTCCACCCTTCCCAATGCTGTCCAATACACTGAATATGACAATCCTGCCTCTTCTTTCATCTACATCCAAGCCTATATGGCAGTAGTTTGTTCCAGAAACAGCGGCAACCCAAGGATAGGGTATATATTGCCAGGATGATCCTTGCTCTTTCGGCAGGTCAATAATTTTTACAAAAACCTCATTCTGATAAAAACGTTTATACAAATCTATCAAATCATCTCTGGTAACCTTCGCATTCGGGAAACAATGACAGATATCCAGTATACCGCGAGTTATAGGAACATAGGCCGTGGTGAAATGTACCGAAATCTCAGTATTACATAACATGCCCAATTCCTGCTCTATCTCATATGTATGCCTGTGGTCAACAACATTGTACGGTACAATGTTGTTGCCAATCTCAGGATGATGAATTGCCCTGTCAGTTTCGGCTCCCGCTCCCGCTGTCCCTGAAAGTCCATCAACAATGACCTTTTCTATATCTATTAGACCATGGTTCACCAAAGGGGCTAGTCCAAGAATAGCCGCTGAGGAGAAACAGCCAGGATTAGCTATCACCCTCGCTTTTTTAATTGCCTCCCGGTGGAGTTCGGGTATGCCATATACAGCTTCTTCAGCTATCTGCCAATCAGAATGTGTTTTTTCATATATCCTTTCCCATTCATTCCTATTCTTTAATCGAAAATCAGCCCCCAGGTCAATAACCTTGGTTCCCCTTTCCAATATATCTCTGGCCTTTTTCATAATTTGTCCCGTTGGAAGAGCCGCAAAAACCACATCACAAGGTGTAACATCTTCAGGTTTTATGAATTTTAGCCCTGCGCCATACAAATTCTTATGGAAGTATTCAACTGGTTTGTCACCGCGACTGGTTAACCATGCTATTTGAACCTCAGGATGCTCAAGCAAAATGCGCAGAGCTTCTCCTCCCATATAGCCCGATGCACCATAAATCCCAACTTTAATCAAAGTATTTCCTCCCCTGGATGATTTCTTACCATGTCGGTATAATACTCATTACTTAACTGTTCGTTAGATACTTTTAATAATGTCAGCAATTCATGCAGTATAGGAAAGATTGCCTCTTTATTATCTAGAGTGGGGGTTAGAACCTCAATTTCCATAAAGGTATCGGACAATTCCACTATGTCAGTTAACGTGATGTTGACATTATAGGAACAGTACTGAATCTGTGTAACCTGACAGCATTTATTAAGACTCACATCATTTATAAAACCGAGATGCTTTAATATTGTATCCGCCTCATCATAACTGTTTACTGTTATTTCATGTTCGTTTTTGGATTTGGATGGTTCATCAAAGGGAGGTTCCTTATAGGTAATTAATATCGTTTCCTGGCTTCCGGTCAAAATTTTGCGCAGCCTTAGCTCTCTTTCACTTATGGCAAAATCCCGGTTAGCGGTATCGAAATAAGTGTCGTGATAGATACATGAATCCCAGCTACATTCAAATAGAGCTGTAACGGCCTCTTGTATGTGTTCCTTTTGTCCTTTGTACAATCTTGCTTTAAGCTCTAACTCATACATTTTTCTAACTGCCGGCCTTTCTTTTACATGCAAGCTAATATAATTTTCGGCATCATCACCCTCATACACGAAGATAGAGTAGAAAAAAAGACCTCGAATAAGAGGTCTTAATTATGTATACGTTCAATTTCTCCGATTAAAAACGCTAAATCACGTTCACCCAATTGGCCTACTAAGTCGTTTTTAACTACATTACTCAACTCTTTTTCTGATAATTTAATCAACCGATAACCTTTAGCCCATGATGGTTCTTTAAAACCGATTCTTCTCCAATTACAAATTAGTATTTTGAATCTATCAAAATATGATGGTGGATTCTTGGGGCCTTTAGACGTAGTTGAGACTAAGATGATCTCATTTTCTCTTCTATCAACGATTATTACTGATCTTATTTTGGACCCATTAGATATATCTTCATACTCGATTTCAAAATTAAATACATCGCCAACATCAAACATTTATGAACTGTTATTCCTCTTCCATAATATAACGATGATCTTTATTGTTTTTATCCAATAATACCTTCCCATTTTCAACCTTAGGTTTAACTGAAATTTCGTTTAATTTTTTTGATGGTAATGAGAGTCCTTTATAAAATTGTTCCTTTTTTGCAACTACTGGCATTTTCTTCCCCTCCTCTTCTTGAGAGTTATTTATAGGGATCTTTTCATCTTGGGGCTTGTCCTTATTCATATAATATCACCTTCTAAATTATGCTTCAATATTGTATGTATAGTTTTACCAATTTAGAAGAGTAATATTAAAGAAATTACAATTCATCCATTTTTGTCCACTTACTATAATTAGACAGAAAAGAGGAAAATCCTGCAAGATATCTTTGAAGATATTAAACTCTAACATTTACAGTACATCAAGGGATAGTTTCGCAATTTTTCATTTAACAATAAGACTTAGCAGGGCAGAAAAAACTGCTTGCATAGGGTTGATTACTTGTTACTTTTCAAATCCAGTGCTGCTTTTTGTATATAAACGGTTGTAGCAATAATAGGCCTTGAATCGGTCAATGGACTGCCTTGATAAAAGATTTTTACCACATCTTTTTCGTGCAGTATCATCCACCCGGTTCCAGTAGCATCTATTATCCTGGCATTATTCACATCTATATCATAACTTTTATTATCTTTATCTTTAATAATACAGGAGATATTCTTACCGCTTTCATCTGCTTTTACAGAAACGATTGTTCCTTCAATTGAAGCTTCTTCACTTTTACTCTGATTGTTCTCCAGAATATTAGCGACAACTATACTGAATTTAGTTGCTTCTTCATAAGGTATTTGATATGTAAAGTTACCTTTTTCAGCAATAAACATATTGCCGCCAAGGCTAAATACTCTTTCTGTGTTATCCTTTAGCAGAATTCTTACATTGTATGTCATACCAAAATAGTCGTTAGGATTTAATTCGGTATTAAAAGGATTTAAGGAATTAAAATAATCCGCTACAGTAGATATTTGCCCGGTATCAGTTATATCAAAGGCTTGAAAAAGAGATGGATAAGTAGAAATGCTAATCCGTACTATTTCACTTTTATCGAGGCTTATTTTATTGTTCCCATTGCTATCAACAGGTTTATTTGAACCGCATGCTGAGAAAAAAAGGCATATAGCCACTAAGCATATTCCAGCAATTATTAACTTCTTAATCATACCCTTTTCCTATCCAATTGTTTTTGATAACAAGGCATATTATTGGTGTTTTTCCTGTAAAGCGTATAATGTCCTAATGGGATTTTGCATGGAATCGTCTGTTTTTAAATCAATATAAGTAATCATTTTTTCTCCGTCAAAAGCAAATAGGTAAATTGTGGAGATGTTTGTTTTAAAATTATTTATATCATAGGTTAAAAACTCTATTTCTTTGCCTGTATATTGCGATAATATTTCTTTTTTGGCTGTGAGTTCTTTGATTGGAGGGTTGGCGGCGAAATCGTTTGTTATTGTTACCGGAAAATTCATACCGCTGTTTACAGTAATTTCACGGTCATCCCCAATCACGGAATATATTTGCTTATCTCTCTCAATATTTTGCTTTTGTTTCTGGCTGTAAAAGTCTTTCATATTTTTTATGGCGGATACATTGTTGAGATAATTTGTAAAGGAAGCAAGGCTGCCTGCGGCCTCTTTAACTGTATTGGGCGTAAAATATCCCATTCCGAAACGTTCGTTTATATTTTCCCGATTATAATAAGACCAGGTAAAGTTGCCGTATTCGTCATCAAGACTAAATACAATCTCACCGGCATTGGGAATTAAGCTGAACATCACGGCAGCATTTTTATTCCAGCCGGTCATAATATCCTCGCAAAAACGATAATTGGCCCGGCTGTCGACCTTATAAGTTACCGTAATTCGATAAGGTTCGCTATCTGTTTTGAGCTCGATGGATTTTAGCGGCAAGTCCGTATAATCAAGCGCACGGATAATTGCCGCCACATTTGAGTTATCACCGGTATACGTTCCTTTATATTGATATAATTTTCCTGCATAGTCGTCTGGCTTGCCTAGGCCGCTTTCCTGTGTATTAGTCGAAATGGGTTGCTTTTGGCTACAGCCAGCGAGCAACAAAACTGGAATAATAATAAAGGTTAGTAACTTAAATATATGAATATGATGTCTATTAAGCATGTGAATTTCCTCTCCTGACTATTGTTAACTAATGGCGGTTAATCCTCCGGCCTTTTCTATACACCCAACCTCGCTTTTAATGCATCCTGTAGTATTTTTGATAAACTAATACAGTTCTAAATTCCTCTTGTAATCGTTCTTGGTTGTCTGTAATGAAATACGCATCATATCCGTACAACTTTCTATTAGGGATTACTTCTTGTCCCTTTGATTTTGTCAGAATAATTCAGTAGAATCACGGTATCAAATGGGCAGTTTATTCTTAACGCCTTTTCCGCATTAGGCAAACCCAAGCTCTAGGAGGGTTTGAGCGGTTAGATCCGAAATGGCTTGAAACGAGCGAAAGTATTTCAAAAAAGGGCTCCACAGAGTTAACAATATCTCTAGCACAACGCTGCGGCGGCCCTGGGGTAACACGTTGTTCATCGGCGTTGCCAACAATACTTAACCACAGGCCGTCTTTTTCTAAATGGGCAGATACCTTTTCAGCGAATCTCTCCCGTTCTTCATCTGAATTTAATGAATGAAAACAGCCTCTATCAAACACAAATTCAAATGGTGCCCCTTCTATTTTGTCTGTAAGGAAGTCAATCAAAATAAAGTCACATTTGATATTGGCTTTTATAGCCTCCTCAATAGCCTTCTGTATTGCAATCTCCGAAGTATCAATACCTATCACATCAAATTTATTTTGAGAAAGCCATATGGAGTTATTGCCAGTTCCGCATCCAATATCTAGGGCTTTGCAGGTTTTTATGTCCATCGCGGTTATAGTCTGAATAAGGTTGAAATCAGGTTTGCCAATATCCCAGGGAGTATCGCCTGCATTATATCTTTGTTTGTACCCTTCACTTATAGTCATTTTGTTTTTACCTCCTCCACAAATTATAATAAAGCAATACAATTTGGATAATGGGAATTTAACAACCTTTCATTGCAAACTCAATACCTGGGCAGTTTGCTTTGCTCCTGGCAGAACTCCTCTACACCGATCTCCTTCATTCGCTGGTTGAATTTCAGCCACCGCTCCTGGGTATGGGGGTCTACCTTTTTGGAACAGGGAAATTCTTCGCACTGAAAGCAAAAATCCACCCCTTTTTCCCGGGTGCATTCGCCGGCGACGCACTCGATCGGGCAGAGTACGTTATCTCCACGGCACCCGCTGCAGGCGGCCTGGGCAAATGCCTTCAGCATCTCTTCAAACTGGGGATAGCCGGAGTACACCGGATTTATGCCTTCTCTCACCCTGGCCACCCGAAGGTAACCATTTAAAAGTTCATCCAGCCGGATGCTTAGTTTCTGGATCTCCCCTCCGGCATAATCGGCGCAGCGGGAGCAGTCCAGCCCGCACGGAGCAAGCCGTCTCACCGCTTCTTTATAATCCATGGCAATCCCTCCTTTAATCTCAGCCTTTAAATCCAAGTTTCTCAGCAATCATTTCATAAGTCGGTACATGCACACCATAATTTTTGCTCAAACGCACTACTTCAAATATGAGACCGTTCATCTCAGAATTTTTACCCTGTTTTATATCCCGCTGCATGGAAGTAGACGCTGAGGGTGAAAGACTGTCCAGAATCTTCAGATTAGTTTCTACGATATCTACAGCAAAGTGTATGTCCATAGCCTGCGCCAATATATCAATCTCCCGCATAAGCGCGATGAACGTATCCCTTACTTTTCCTTCCTGTTGAGCTGCCCCGGCATTAATGTCATAATATACCCCGCAGGCAGCCATCGGGGAAACATAGGAGAACTTCTGCAGGGCATCTCTCCTGATGTTATTTGATACAATACCTGTGATACCGCTGTCCTTCAGATCTGCAGCCACCCGTTCAAGAACAGGCCGGTATTCTTCCGGTTTTCTCACCCCGTATATCACCCGAAAAATATCTCCTGCTTGCATGATGGTACCCGGCTCTTTAATCTCAGCAGATATATAAATACATCCATCCGTCACCAATAGATCCGGCAACAGTTCCTGCATTCTGCCCCCGGTGCCATAGATATTCAGTATAGGTATTACCACCGTATCTTTATGAGCTATTCTTTTTATTAAGGAAATAGTATCCGCCAGGGAATAATCTTTCACGCAGTTAAATATTATGTCCGGCTGTTCATTGTAATGCTCCATATCCTCAGCCTTCATGGGAAAGACCGTATAATTCCCCTTACAGGTAGTTTCCATTTTTAAACCATTCTCTTGAATAGCCTCTAGATGTTTTCCTTTGTCGATTACGGTTACATCTTTACCGGCCTCTGTCATAAATGCCCCGATACTTCCGCCTGTACCACCGGCTCCGATTACCAAGTATTTCATTTGTTCCTCCATTATTTACTATAACTTCACTCGATATTGTGGTCGTATCGATCCTTATAGATTATGTATTCTTTTGATAATTCCTTTTTATGAAAACTTAAAATTCATTAGGTTATATGGAATGTGTTACCTATTATTTGATCATTTGGAAAGCAAATAATACCGGAAATCGCAATAATCAGCACCTTCCATAATGGTTTGGGTCCGCACTAACTTGAGTTGGGGATTAAAGCCTCTGGCAAAAGGTTCATCACGACAGCAGGAGAATTCTACTCCGAACTCATCTAATCCCAATTCTCGATATTTCTCATAATAGGGACAGTGGGAAACGTTAAAAAAATAGGTTGTTGAAGTTTGTTCTAAAACGTCCATTTCCCAAATTCCGCCCTCTCCCCAAGTGGCCACCTCATTAACCAATTCATCTATCCCATTCTGTCCCTCGGTCATCATATTTTGCCCACGCTGAAATGCTTCTTGCTGATTGATTTCCTTTAATATGGCCATAGCTTCGTCCCTGCCGATTCTTTGTGACACTGCTTTTATCACCGGGGCAATAGCTAAAGCCTCAATAGCTCTTTTTTCTATTCTGTTAAGTTCTTTGTTCTCTAAGTGCTTTTTCATATTTGTCCACTCCTTTTTTCACATAATCGGAATAGGGAAGAGCCTCTTCCCTCCCATATCACCGGGAATACGGATTACGCACCACGGTGGTTCGGTTGATTATTCTGGTCTGTGTGAAATTTATTTCAGATGACATATTAATAACATCCCCTATGTCCCCCTTTTATTAATTACATCAATTTCTTCTAAGTTTCCCAAATCCAGGGCAGACAATTATTAACCTCCAAAATTCCTTGCTTTTGCACTTTTGTCTTTTTAACATGTTCACAGCCAAAAATAATGTCTTCAAAACAGCCAAATATTAAATTCATATTTGCTATATGCCCACGATTACACCAATGGTCTGCTAAATATCCGGGCGTGTATTCAACCATACGGACCCGAATATTACCCATTTCAAAAGTCCGCCAATAGGCTTCTCCGATTTCACCTTTATGTGTTGTTGGTATGATTGCACTCTAATCAATTGTATTGAAGGGAACATCCTGGATTTTCATATGCTCTCTTCCCCCTTATGACTATTTCCTTTTTGTATAAGAATTGTAGTATTCTGCATTAATAGTGTCCCTAACATCATTCGATAAATATTTCCATTTCCCTCCATTTAACTTCAAATTATGATAACCAATGAATTCGAATAAAAAAACAGAAAATAACCGCCATTCTTTTCTCGTATACGGTCATTTTCTGTTTAGATCAATATTGTTTTCTGAGGATAAGTAGTGGAGGTGTGTTTAGAACAGTTATTTTTCAGTCATGGAAATAAGAAACTGGTTTAATGCGGTTATCTGGGTAGGTGTAAGTTGCCGGGCGTTGTTTAATAAATCCTGTAAATGGGATGGCAATGACTCGGTTGAAGGATCTCCCCCCAACATGTCGATCAATGTTATTCCAAAGCCTGATGAAAGTTTTAACAGTGAATCTAGGGTCGGTTGTTTCTGGCCGGCCTCAATTGATGATATAAAAGTTTGACCCAAACCAGATCGTTCTGCAAGCTTACGCATACTAAGGCCTTGCTTTTTCCTCAACTCTTTCACTCGTACAGCAATGTTCATTGGTTCACCCTACTCCTTAATTACTATAGTTATTATTGCATAGAAAAATCGGCTCAACTGAACCCCTTAGATCTTGTATAATGCGATCTATAGTGGTATTATTTTAAACAGAAAGATCTATTCATATTCAAAAGGGGATAGATAGAATGAATTGCGGGACGGATTATGGCGTTTTAGATATACTGGAGAAGTTGGATTTTCAGAAGAGTGCTCTTACCGGCGTGGTCTATCTGTTGGTGCGTAAGGACAATACAAGTCATATCAAGTGTTTACGGGTCCTGCATACCTTAGGGTTAGTCATAGACGATATATCGCGGCATGAATACGATTTGATAATTCTGCCCTGTCTTGAGCATAATTTACCGATGGTCTGGAGCAAAGCGGATACGGGATGGGCGGAAAATATAGAAGATTTAGCGGGCTTGATAGCTGAACACTGGAAATCGGAATTATTGATTATAGCCGTTTCTTGATCTTTGCCATGACTCTGCAATAACTTTTTTCATCATTTCATTAACTTCATTAATTGAAAACCCTTTCCCGCCAGTCTGTCCTCTTCAAGCGCGATCAGGTTTTCCCTCAAGATTGCCGCGCTGCGCTCGCAATTAGTCATGCAGCAAATCTGCACCACGATAAACGAATCCTTTATACTATAAATATGGCATGAGTTCGATTGTCATTGTCACAAGAGGTCGACTCGCAATTTGAAATTACCCCTGCTGCAGCACCACGTTTTGTCCCAAAAGGACGTATAGCAATGTAGCTATTTCGGCAGGGGTGACGCCATAAATACTTATAGAAAAGGGGAACTCTTCTATGGACGTAGTTTATAGGCGTTGTTGTGGTCTTGATGTACACAAAAAGCTTATCGTAGCCTGCTTTAGAAACGGGAAAAAAACAGAGCTTCGTAAGTTTGACACCCTAACCGAAAGTTTGAGAGAACTATGCAAATGGCTTCTTGAACAGATAAAACAAGTGCCAAATGGTTGCAATGGAAAGCACTGGTTCTTACTGGAAGCCCATCTACAACATTTTAGAACTCAACGATCTTGAAGTCATGGTTGTGAACGCGCACTACATTAAAAATGTGCCTGGACGTAAAAATGATGTCAAAGACGCTGAGTGGATTGCAGAACTTCTGCAACACGGCCTCGTAAAAGCCAGCTACATTCCAGACAAGGAGCAACGGGAGCTTAGGGAAATAGTCCGCCACCGCAAAAACTTGGTTGAAGAACGCTCCAGGGAAATCAACCGCCTGGAAAAGACCCTGGAAGGAGCCAATATCAAGCTAAGTGCCTTTGTTTCCGATTTAACTGGCGTAAGCAGCCGTAAATTACTAAAAGAAGCCATGTATGGCGAAGTCCGTGCTGACAATATTGCCGACCTGCTCGATAGATCCATGCTACACAAGCAAGATACGCTTTTAAAAGCAATGGATGGCGTTATGTCAGTTACCCAAAAACACCTCGTGCAAGCCATTATGGATCATATTGACGATATGACACGTCGTATTGACAATATGGGCAATTTAATCGATCAGCAAATGCAGAAATATGCAGATGATATTAACAAGCTCGATGAAATCCCTGGTATCGGTAAGCTCAGCGCCGAGACCATCCTGGCAGAAACAGGTGTTGATATGAGCCGTTTCCCGACTGCGGCACATCTTGCTTCTTGGGCAGGATTGTGCCCAGGAAACAATCAAAGTGCGGGCAAGCGAAAAAGCGGCAAAACCAACAAGGGCAATAGGTATTTAAAAACGGCCCTCATACAGGCGGCGAAGGCTGCCGTAAAAAAGAAAAACAACTTTTTCTATGCCCCATACCAACGCATTGTCGTCAGGCGTGGGGCTAATAGGGCAACTGTTGCCGTGGCCCACTCCATGCTAATTGCTATTTATCACATGTTAAAAAACAATACTTTTTTCAAAGATCTGGGTAAAGATTATTACACCCAATTTAACAAAGAGTTAAAAACCAGATATTTTGGATAGGAATTGGATAGGAATTTGCTTTTTCCAGATCAGTATAGCACAAGGTTGAAAATAATGGTTTAAGCATACTTGAGAAAGTAAATGGGGTCGGGGTTTTATGATATTGCGGAATGTGCAGCTGGTGAGGGAAGGGCATCTTGCCGATTCCATCAAATTTGAAACAGCTTTCAGAAACTCATCCGGAATTCGGGCATGGTTAAATAAACTATATTAATTTCACTATCCGCCGTCCGTTGTTTTGCACATAATTAGCTAATAAACATTTTTCCATGATAAGTTGGTGTCAGGCACTGGCACCGGAAGTACGGGAACCTTGCCATCTTCGGCCTGCTTCCAGAGCGTGAGGAACATGTCCGCTTTCCAGTAGGAGTCGCTGATATTGACAAAATCCTGTTAGCCAGTGATAATGATAAACTTTTTCATTCTTTGCTTTCCCTTATTAAACTTTCAGTTGATTAGCCCGCTGCGGCATGATGATCTTAAAGATATTTTGTACAATTGCGGCCGGCATAGAAAAACCTTGCAACTTTAACGGCCTTTATTTCATCCTCAAATCGGTATATGAGCAAATAGTTTTTGATTACAGCTTTTCTGTAACCATCTTTCTCCAACCGGGTATCTGTGCACTTCTCATACATCAGAGGGTTTTTTCTGAGGTGTTCATAGCACCTCTCAATATCATCAAGCAAACCGGCAGCAGCAACAGGGCTTCTAAGTTCGTTGATGATATAGTCGACTATTCCATCCAAATCACTGTTGGCAAGTTCAGATACAATCAATTTATAGTCCATATTTTTCTCTTATGCTCTTTAGAGACGCATCCCCGTCAAGCACCTTTCCTTCTATAAACTGCTTTTCCGCTTCCTCAAGCTTGCCGTAAACAGTACTTAAAAACATACTCTTTTCATATGTTTCCAGGCTCATAATAACCATATCACCATAGCCGTTTTTGGTTATAAATATCGGTTCATCGGATGAGTGGCACTTCAGTGAAATCTCTCCGGTATTCTTCAGATCTCTGATCGGAATAATTTGTGGCACAATAATCGCTCCTTTCAGTGTGATATCATTGTACCACAATTGTGCCACGTTCGAAAATGATCTTAGCATTACAAAAGTTGAAAGGTTTTATCATTCCACAGGTTTTTAAGCGGATACGAACCATCCTCTAATTTTATAAACTGCCAGGTCATACATTCCCAGTTATTATTTTCAATAATAATTCGCTTAAAAGAAATGGCGCTAATAGGTTGAGCGCTATTGTTTTTTCCAAGCCTTCTGTTGTTGTTTCCCTTACTTTATTCATCATGCCGCCCGCGTTGTTAATCAACACATCCAAGCGGTCATATTTCTGTTTGAATTCGTCTGCCATTCGTTTTACATCCGACAGCAGGAACAAATCAGCCAGCAGCATATCAACCCGGTCATTTCCTGTTGCGGATTTTATTTCCGCGCATACTTTTTGCGTTTTTTCCTTATCCCGCCCATGTACGATAACAGTATGACCTTGCTTGGCTAAAGCTTTGGCGGTCTCTTTGCCGATACCGCTGGTTGCTCCTGTAATTAAGATTAGCTTGCTCTCCATGCCGGTTCCTCCCTCAAGTATTGTCAGGTTAACTCAGTATTGCTTCATCTGAAAAAGGATTCACTTCCATCCAGAAGTACCTCATTTAATAGTTCACATTTATTCGTTGTTATTTGTGTTTCTATACGTAAGTTCTAGATAGTATCTTCGTTTTTTTCGCTATAATATTTTTCATTTACCTTTTCATAGCCTTTCGGACCAATGTATTTATCATTAACGCCTTTCATTTCATTTGCAGTAGCTGCAAAAATGGTTGATTCTGCTCCTTTTTCTACAGATGTCATAAGCGGCTGCCATAAGAAGAACAGGATTTTATATGCAAGCGGCCTATTTCCCTAAAACCACCAAGGTCACTTGTTCTCGAACATTGCCGTGGATCGATGCAATGTTACAGATGGCAATGCTTTTGGAATATTTTGCCTACATGTTGCTCAATAAATCTACAAGTACCTCCTTCGGAAAAAGGGCCTGCATTCCAAACAATTGCACAGTTTCATAAGATCATTGCAGCCGGCGCTGTTTATGAAGGCGTGAATTCGCCACTTTATCAAATAAGCCAGATGTCTTAATGCGGTCCGAGCCATATACAATTAGGACCTTTTTTACATCGTATGGAGCAATATAGCTGCCAATCAAATTTTCCTTATCTCTTCCAAACTCTACTTTTGTGGGATTATAAAATGTAAAATCCTTCATATCATCCTTCTCCTTATCTTATTTTTATAGTTTTACAACCGTAGAACTATGCGGGAAAATTTTTTGCCCGCGCATGCATCAATCACTGTAGGGCATGGTGCTCTTAAACTGCCGTTGGACGAATCCTCGATTTTAGGATTGCATAAATATAAGTGACATTGATCAAATCCTCCTATTGATATTATTTTCAGTGAAGAATCCTGAATTTACTCAAGCAATCTATCACTTATTATTTTTATAACTCTGTAGGCATATAGGGATAAATATCCTGATTACAGATGATATTGTCCGGATTACTGAACGATAAAATCTTTGATTGGCACAAATTCATCGTGGATTTGGATATGTTATAGACAAAATACATTGTGTTTAATAATGATAGGTAATTCTCGGCTTAAACTGATGAGGATAAATGTAGAATAGAACCGCAGTCTTTTGAAAATGAAAACCGTCAGCGAACAGGCAAGCGCCATTTTTTTCGATAGGAGGATTGTTGATGATAAATGTTGATTCAGTATCTATCTTACACCAATTATTGGGATGTGAAAAACCGAAGCATCCGTTAATTACCGTTATTGATTTGGATAGTGTTAAACCCGGTGAAACATTTTATAACAACTCATATGTACTGAATTTCTATCTTATATCCCTAAAAAACAACTCGGATTGTGAACTGATATATGGGAGACAGTACTATGATTTTCGTGAGGGTAGCCTAATATTTACAGCACCTGGGCAAGTATTAACTATCGGAGAAAGCTATGAAAACGAAAATTCGGATGGCTGGATGCTCTGTGTTCACCCTGATTTAATAAGGGGTAGCTCATTATGGCGTAAAATGTCAGAATACAGCTTTTTTGAATATGAGGCTAATGAAGCTTTGCATCTATCCGATGCAGAGAAAGAAATTATTAATAATCTAGTTAAAAACATACAAATAGAATATAGTGCAAACTTGGATGCCCACAGTGCTGACTTAATTGTCTCAAATTCTGAGGTGCTCTTAAACTATGCAAAACGGTTTTACGGCAGGCAATTCATTACGCGACGGATTGCTAATAAAGAGTCGATTGATAAATTTGAAGCGCTTTTGAAGGAAAAATGTTCCTTAGAGGTTATCGAAAAGCTGAGACAGCCGAGTGTAAAAGGACTTGCACATTCTATGGGTTATTCGCCCAATTATCTTTCTGATATGCTAAAAAAAGAAACTGGAAAAACAGTGCAAGAGCATATAAAGCTGCAAATTTTGGTACTCGCAGAAAACTTGCTTTTAACGTCTAATGAACCAATATACCGAATTGCCGATAAGCTTGGATTTGAACAGCCATCCAGTTTTACAAAATTTATTAAGGCGCAATATGGTTTAAGTCCGGTTGAATTTAGGAAAAGACATACGAGATGAATTTGCGTGCAATAGACTTCGTGAACGGGTTTACTCCCATAAACGTAGCGAAGGTTATCATTCGTAATCGGGGGGCATGGTCAGGATCCTGCTTACTTCAGCACTCAGCTGTTTGTTGACCTTGTATACTAAAAACTTCCCCCTTTTTTCTGTAGTAATCAAGTTCGCATTAACCAATTCTTTAATAGATATGTTTTTAACTATCCCCTGATGATGCTGGCGGAAAATGGTAGGAGTTTATCTTATCAACCGCAAAATAGCCCTCGACAAAACGATAAAAGCCACTCCTCTATGCTGCAGGAATGGCTTAAATACCGGCTTTCCAGAAATAACAAAAACAAGGGGGCGCCTTCTTCAAAACAGCTGTTACCATGATCGGCCATGGGGTTATAACTGTCTGAACCGATCATTTTTCAACCCCCCCGAACTCGCACCCGGAGGGTGTCTTTATTTACAGGGTCTCACTCAGGCCGTCGGTATTTTTTACCGGTGCGGCCGCCACTTTAGGCATTATCTTGCGATAGACTTCTTGGGGGGATTTCTTTTTATTATCCACAGTGAGAAGCCGATCTATACTAATAGCAAAGAGTTTTTCATTTTCTTCTAGATACGGCAGGATGAGATCCCAGTCCGCATCGCTGATTTCATTAAATTCACCGCCGTTAAGCTGTTCTTCAACCAGCTTTTTCTGCGGATCACGGACATAGATCGCGCCGCCGGATGCAAGTGAGAAAATATTAGAGCCCGGGTAGGGTGAGTCATATTCCCAGATAGAGCCGTCCTCATCATTAAAGCCGATGCCGTTTAAGACGACAAACCCACCGCCGTTAAGCGGATCGCCGGCCATGAAGGATTCCGCCAGATAGTCCAGCGCCGTACCGTTAATAACCACGCGCGGTCTGCCTACGGCATTGATCAGCGGCCGTCCGGCGGCATTGCCCATGATATAGGCGACTCCACCTTTGGCGCCGTACATGAAGGTCTGGCCGACATCGCCGTAGACCACCAGCTTACCGTCTTTCATAATCTGGCAGAGCTGATCCTGGGCATTGTCATGCACGTAAATTTCCATGCCGTCAATGCCTGAGGCCAGATAATCGCCGGAAGAGCCATAGACATCTATCCGCACACCTTTAGTAGCCGGGCCGAAGCCACCCCCGGTAAACCGCTGGCCGCGGTACTTGTAAACAATAAAGCGTTTCCAGCCCAGTTTGTAGGCTTTGACAATCAGCACTGCATCGCACAGATCGCCTTCCGGTTCAAAGGCTTCTGCATCAATAACCAGGATTTTTTCGTTTTTATGTGGGGCGCGGATTTCCTCCTGCGTGGAAAAATCAATCCGGCTGAAGCAGGAGTTGGATTTCCCGGTAATCATGGTGGTGTCATCAAAAATCGCATCCAGAGCGAGCTTGATGACATGCTGGACAGAGCTTCTCTTTATCTTGCCGGTATTATAGCGCAAGTCGCTCAAAAGAGTCAGACTGTCAATCGCGGTTTGTTTGCAGTTATCATTTTCATCCGATTGCTTTTTGATGGTTTCTATAGCGAACCTGAGGCTGTTGGCATCGAATCCGCCGATATTTTCCTGAATATAGGCCACTATTTTCCGGGTGGCTATTGCCGGATCTTTTTCAGCAAAAAAGGCTTGCAGCTTTTTGAGGGTCGCCTCGCAGGCCGCATTGGATTCAACCGGCTGGGAAACATCACAGATTTCTTTATCTTTGGGCGTTTCAATTACCCGACCGAATTTATCAGTACAGACCAGCGTTTTATTTCCGTTGGCGTCGCCGCTATCCTTCAGGCTGAAGATAAAGGAGCCGCCGTCCGTATAGCTGCCGCCGCGGGCATTCCAATACTTGTCGGCAATGGGCCGGAAGCGGGCATCTTCCCGGACGAGCGAGATCAGGGTAGCATCAATGGCTTGCTTTTCCGAACAGATCAGCCCCACCTGCACTTCGCCTTCCTGCAGGGCAAATACCTGAGGACGCAGCATGGCGGTATCGGTAATGCCGATCAACTGGAACTGGCCATCCCGCACGTCATTTCTGGCGATGATGAAGAACCATGGACCGTCGGGTGAGGCGCCCACATGATGCGTCTGAATGGCTTTGTATATCTGCTGCTTTTCAGGAGGCAGCATATCGAAGTCCATTTCCGAGGTCGGCGCCATGGTTTCAATCATATATTCAAGCGGATATTTGTATACGCGGCTGCACAGGTCAAGCAACAGGGCCGCTTCCTCGGTATCGGTCAGGAACAGGGGCTGGTAATTCCTCTGTTTCAGGTATTCATATATCGACTGGTAGTTGGCGAAATCGCCGTTATGCACTAACGCCTCGTTCAGCGCGCTGAAAGGATGGCAGCCGCCAGGATGCCAGACCCGTCCGCGGGTGGGATAGCGCTGGTGAGCCAGCCAGACATGCGCCTTGAAATCATCCAGCTTGTAATAACGCACCACATTTTCGGCATACCCCACAATTTTTAAGATCATCATATTGCGGCCATGGGACATGACAAAGGCTTTTTTCTCGCCCAGCGAGGCATAATAGCACGTATTGATCTGGAAGCTGTTCTGATACACAAACTCATCTTCCGCATCGCGCCGTTCCATGAAGGTCAGGCCTTTTTCCTGGATAAAGGCATCCAGCACATCGTCCTTGACGCGCACAAAATAGCGCATGATGTCCGGCGGTCTTACTTCCAGGCCGATGGACTGATAGTCACCCAAGGTGTCCAGCTTTTCGGAATTATCTATGGTAAAGTTCGGTTTGATATAGGTCTCTTCGATCTCTGCGGCCACGCTGTTATCAAGCAGGGCAATGTGGAGCATGTAGTCATCATCCAAGACCTGACGGGAAACGCCTAAGGCTTCCGGTACAAAACCGACTGCGCCGATGCCGCCGCCTTTGCCGTTGCCTCGGTTGTGCATCTGTGCCGATGGCTCAAAGATGTTTTTTCCGGTAACCGGAATTGAGCTGATAAATCCGGTAACTCCACAGCCGCCTTCCTCTTCCGGGTTAGGGGGCAGCGGCGGTACCTGACGTAAAAGCTCACTACGAGATTCTAATATTTTGTCAGCTTTATCCATGTTAATCCAACTCCGTTTATTTACTGTAATCGATATGTTCCAGCAGGTCTGTACGGCCTACAAGTTCTTTGACACTCTTCATGCCGAATTTCTGCAGGATTTCTACCAGCTGATAATTCCAGGCATGATACATATTCGTTAAACGCTGGGTGGCCCATTCTTCGTTAAATAGATCCGCCAGCTCCGAGTCGGTTGAGGCGATACCGCGGGCGCAGCCGCGACCAGATTCACAGTTGCCGCAGCGCACACATTCTAGAGAGACCATTTCCGCCGTGCCGATTACCGCACCATCGGCGCCTAAGCAGATGGCCTTGGCCAGGTCGTGCGCAGTGCGGATTCCGCCCGAGGCAATCAGGGTTACCACATCTCTAGCGCCTTCGGCCTTTAAGAAATTGTGCACCTTGGCAATGGCATACTCAATAGGCATGGCGATGTTTTTCTTGGCTATATCCGGCGCTGCTCCGGTGCCGCCGTAGCCGCCGTCGATATGAATAATATGGGCGCCGGCATAGTAGGATCCGACCGCCACCATGTCCACATCATTGGGCGTGGAAACTTTGACTGAAACGAGGGCAATGGGGTTCATCTCCTTGATCCAGTCGATATGCTTCTTGTGATCTTCAATGGAATATACCGAGTGGAAAGGAAACGGTGAAAAAAGGGATGTTCCCTTGACTGCCTCGCGCATTTTGGCAACACCTTCGGTATTCTTCTCGCCCAAGAGGTGGCCGCCCAAACCGGGTTTGGCGCCCTGGGCGTATTTGAATTCGATAATTTTAACGCGCTGGATGGTTTCTTCCCGCACGCCAAACAGACCGGTGGCAACCTGAGTTATGACATGATCGTCATAAGGCATTAAAACTTCCGGATAGCCGCCTTCTCCCGTACAGGTAAAGGTATTCCATATAGCCGCGTTGTGGGCCTTGGAAACCATGGTCGACAGGCTGACGGATCCGAATGACATACCGCCGCCATAGACCGGAGTGGAAATAACCACCGGCGCTCTTCCGTCATTACGTCGATTGAGTGGTATTTCAGTTGAGATCTCGGATTTGTCCACCTTGGGCGGATTGGCCGGGAACTTGAAGCGTAATTTATCAAATCCTCCGCCGGAGTTGCCCACGTTATATTCAAGGTCGGTACGCTCTGGCGGATAGCCTGTCTCGGCCATGATCCAGGTGCCGGTAATCATGTCTGCGGTCCAGCGGGGATCACCCAACGCTTCATACATGGGATTGAGCGATAGGCTCAAAGCCTGGCGCGGACACTGGGAAATGCAACAGAATTCCTTGGACTGGCATTCAAAGCCGATGCATTTGTAATCGATGGGCCGATTAACCCTGTTATGCCCTTCCGGCCGTTCATGCACGCCATACGGACATGTCTTGGCGCAGGTACCGCAGTTGATGCAGTCATCCGACCGGGTAACCTTGTACTTGGGTACCTGGTGCTTAAACCGGGAAGGTGTTTTTTTAATTTGTACTGTTGATGGTTTCATATTCTCACCCATTTTTCTTATACTTTTAAATTATAGTTCTTGCCGAATTTTCGGCAAGCATTAAGGTGTAAAGTACTGAGAGCGCAGCCCTTGAAGCTATGCTTCTTAGGGATGCGGCCTACCTCTTGCGGGTAAAATTGCTATCAAATGGAACTGATTTCTTAGCAATTTTCTTGTTTTATTTAAATAATTTGCCGAATGTTTCCTGGTCGATCTCTTCAAAGAAGATGGCCCTACCAGTCTCTCCGCGCAACCGCCTGGCTTCGCGGATACCCATGGCGCCCATCATCTCAAGGATCTGGGAATGCCATGCGCCCATCAGGTTGACCATGCGCTGGGTAATGATATCCACTGATAATTTTTCGAGGCCGTCCGGCAAAAGCAGCAGCTTTTCCGGCTTTTCATATAAACGGGCGCCTAAGGCAATGAACAGCGGGATATCTATCGCCGTCAGATCGCCGCCGCAGAGCATCGATTTAGGCACGTGCTCGGCCATGGCAATACCGCCGGAGAAGATCAGGGTGATTTCATCGCGGATTCTCTCCTCGATCAGCTTCAAGTGGACGGAGCGGATGATATCCTTAATCAGACGCGGCTTGAAGTTAGCTTGCTTGTCTTTGTTTATCTCCTGGCCGCGATAATCCGCCACGATCTGGATTACCTCCGCGCCGCTGTTAACCAGCTTAGAGCAGATTGCTTCAATGCCGCTGACGGCTGGAACGCGGATAATGGTTACCGCATTGCTAATATTTTTGATGCGCTCTTTTATGCCTGCGAGTTTATCCGGCAGGGCATCGGTATAATCAATTGCGACCAGACGGGCGCTCTTAAGAATGTCTGTATATTTGTCAATTTCACCTTCGGTAATGAACGGGATGATATTAGCCTTGTATGTTCCCATGTCCGGCTTAATATCCGCTGCTGGCAAAATAACGCAGGTGCTGATCTCGCTGGCGGCCTTGACCAGAGCAAGCATAACATTTGGGCTTAATTCCACCGGTGGTATATCAAAGAGAATAGGAATAGGGATATCAACGGTGGGATGCGGCTGCGTCAACAGGCGTCCTTCGGTGTCAAAGGCCAGATGGTTGTGCTTGCGGCCCAGCTCCACACCGGTGTTAATATATTCCCGGCCGTGAATTCCGTCACGCGTGGGGCGCACGATTTCAGACATATCGGTCCACATGCTGTCAAAGCCTTCCCCGCTAAACGGTCCGCGGTATCCGGCGCCGGTCACGGGAACCTTGCCGTCTTCAGCCTGCTTCCAAAGCGTGAGGAACATATCCGCTTTCCAGTAGGAGCCGCTGATATTGACATAATCCTGGTGCAGTGATTTTTCCAGTGCTCCGCGCGGGCATTCCTGAATGCATCTGAAGCAGTTCCGGCACACCACCGTATTCGGGTCCGCCATTTTGCGCCGATCACCTTTTCTGCGCTTATGGGCTTCATAGATACAGACCTTGGTGCACCTTCCGCAGTTGATGCAGTTTTCTCCCCGGGTGATTTTGAACTTATAGAGATATTCCATCTCCAGCGGGGTAACTTTTGGATGAATATGATATTTCTTCGGCATAATCTCTTTCCATCTCTTCTTTAATAGTTTTTTACTTTAGACTTATTGTTCTTGCCAAATATTTGGCAAGGTTAAGGAATAAAGTACTGAAAATTGCTGTCTTTTGGAACTGATTGCAGAGCAATTTTCTTGGCTTTTAGGAACTTATGGTTCTTAACCCTTTCTGTCCACCATTTCCCAATATTCCTTGCTTTGGTCAACATTTTTCAGGAAGTCGGCTATCTGTGCATCCGGACGGCCATATGTTCCTTCAAGCCTTTTTTCCAGGGCATCCCAGAGCATCATGAGTTCAAGGTTGGTCTGGCATATCTCTTCACAGCTCTTGCAGTGCATGCACATGAAAGCCAGGGCTGCTTCTTCCGGGGTTACGTTTTTGCCTTCCAGCAGCTTCTTGCCCAAGGCCAACTTACCCCGGGCGGTTATCGCTTCGTTGCCCGTTACCAGATAGGCCGGACATACGGCTATACAATTGCCGCATTTGGCGCAGGCATGTACGCTGAGTTCAGCATCAAGGCTGTCTATCTTCTGGTCTTTACCGAAAATCATTCTGGCCAACCTGCCGGTGACTGGCGCTAAGAAGATCATCACCTGCATGCTTATACCTAAGAAGAAGGGGTTAAACATCTGGGCCGGAATGTTGAAGAATTTGGATTTTATCGCAAAGAACTTGCCGGGATTCATGATATTGTTCGGATCAACCTTGGCTTTATAGGCCCGGAGTTCCTTCTGTTTGTCCTTGCTGTATAAATGATTGATAAAAGAGGCACTCCAGATGCCAAGGCCGTACGGTTCGGCGCCGAAGTTCAAAGCGGTCTGGGTCAGCATCGGAACCAGAGCCATATTGAGATAGTATTTCAATTTTCTGGAGTCGCACAGATAAGGGGTCATCACAAGGGCGTGTTTTTCGTCCAGGATGTAGGAATCAATGCAGACTTCCACCCCGAAAGCCGTCCCCATTTTTTGAGCCTTCTCAATAAAGGCGGCAACATTCTGGATGGGGATAATGGTTTCACTGGTCAGGATGCTCGGCCCCAGGCGTTTGGCTTTGGCGCCAAAGAGACGCTCGTTCCATAAATAGCTGGCCACATAACCGGGTGCTTCTTCAATGCCGGTCATTTGTGACAAATAGGATACAAATTTCTGATCATCATCCGCGCTGCTCAATTCCACCAGAACAGCGGGACTCTTTTTAAATACATTATCGTGCATGACCTCATTGGTATCGACCATATGGTTTTCATCCAGGAAGCGGATTACATTCACGTTGATGTTTTCTTTCTTTCTACTGTCTACAAATCGACCAATAAAATCAAAGGCAGCATACGCATTTTTGAAATAGAGCAGGTGCGAAAAAGACGCCGACGGTGCTGGTCTAAGGGTTAGGGTTACTTCCGCGATGATGCCAAAGACGCCCTCGGTAGAAATATAATAGTCAAATTCTTTGTCACCCGGAGTCAGTGTTTTGGATTCACCCGAGGCGGTCACCACGGTCATGGATTGAATTTGTTTGGACAGGTGGCCATAGCGGAAACTGTTGATACTGTAGCCGCCGGTTGCAATCCATCCCGCTACTGTTGAAAATTTGCTTGATGGATAAGTCATCAGGGACAGCCCCTGCTCTTTTGCTACGATGTCTATATCGCTCCAGCGCGCCCCCGCTTCAACCCGGGCGGTCTTTTGTTCCGGATTGATTTCGATTATTTTTCTGAAAGGGGACAGATCAACTACGATCCCGGCCTTGGTTGGGATGACGCCGCCAAATCCCCATGAAGCGGCTCCGCGTGGTATAACCGGGATTTTCTTCTCATTGGCAAAGGCTAAAACCTTTTGGATTTCTGTGATGTTTTTAGGCTGCACCACGAAGGATGGTTGCGTTTTAAATAACAGTTTGGTCATGAAAGAGGGTACGTCGCCGATGTCATGGCTGTACATCTCTTTCTCTTCCGGTCTGTCGATAATTTTTATATCGCCTGCAACTCTTCTAAACTCTTCTATTATATTCATATTGTCCCCATCTCCCACGCTGGCTTCACCTGTCCTTAGTACTAGATATTATGTTCCATAAAAAGGCAATAAAAAAACGCCCTAAGATATAGTTTAAGCATGATTACTGCTAAAACCTAACTAACTTAAGGACGCCGTTGTCCATAAAATATTCATTTAATCCAAGTCAATTGATCAATCCAGCTTTCGACTTTTTCTATTTTACATGCATAACATTGTTTATACAATAGGTAATATGAAGAAATATTGTATACTTTTTTGATGGATACCATGCCGCAAAGTACCTGTAACAGGATTTTGCCGCCCTGCTGGACCTATACAACCAGCGTTTATTAAAAGGCTTCAGGCAATTATTACCCGGTATTCCCGCATCCAATGATCCAATTGAATTAACCAGGCCAAATACCTAGTACCCTGTTAACCCTAATTCTATATATTCTCGTCGGTTAAATTTCCGTATGACTGCGTTGTCGTCAATCGCAATACGGCCCAGTATTGCTCACTCCTCCGCCTTGTCCTGCGAAAATTTTCCTCGCCGATTTATGTACAGAATTAGGGTTAACAGGGTACTAGCATCTCCCACAGACTCACCGAACCAAGTTTCGGGTAATAGCGCCTGCCCGCTGTAGCGAGTTGGTTATAAATACAGTAGGCGTTAAGAAGAGGCTGCAGACTTAAAACGGAGCGCACCGGCCAGACAGAAAGGCCTCGTTTCTGAGATGAAACAAGGCCTTTTGGGAAGGTCTGAGCCAGAGAACTAATTCCCTGGCTTTTTTGACTATTAAATTATTTCTATTACTAGAATTTGGTTAGATACTGGGCTAATTCCCAGTCGGTTACCTGGATATTGTAGTCCTGCCATTCTTCCATTTTGCCTTCTTTGAATTTCTCATAAATATGTGTGCCCAAAGCACTTTTAATTATTTCGCTCTTATCCAACTCTGCCAATGCTTCCAACAGATTGCCGGGCATACTCTGAATTCCCAGCGCTACTCTTTCCTCGTCAGTCATCTTATAGATGTTGCGATCTACAGCCGCAGGACATTCCAAATTGTTTTTAATACCATCCAAGCCGGCAGTTAGCATGACTGCCATAGCCAGGTAGGGGTTGCAGGTGGGATCAGGATTCCTAACTTCTATGCGGGTACTAATGCCTCTTTTGGCAGGAACTCTGACCAGACAGCTTCTATTAGCTCCTGACCAAGCAATGTTTACAGGAGCCTCATAGCCCGGAACCAATCTCTTATATGAATTTACAGTAGGATTGGTTATAGCTGCAAATGAACGGGCATGTTTTATAATTCCAGCCATATAATTTCGCGCAATATCGCTCAGTTGATCTGCGCCATCGGGATCGTAAAAGCAGTTTTGGCCATCTTTAAATAACGATTGGTGGGTATGCATCCCAGAACCGTTAATTCCAAATATGGGTTTGGGCATGAAAGAAGCATGCAGTCCATGTCTCTGAGCAACAGACCTAACCACTAATTTAAAGGTCATGATAGCATCCGCGACATGCAGTGCATCCCCGTACTTAAAATCGATCTCATGCTGACCGGGAGCTACTTCATGATGGGAAGCTTCAATTTCAAAGCCCATCTCTTCCAGAGTAGTATCCATATCCCGGCGGACATTTTCCCCTAAATCCAAGGGAGCTAAATCAAAATACCCTGCTCCATCTTGAGTTTGGGTAGTGGCGTGCCCTTTTTCATCAGATAGGAAAAGGAAAAATTCGGCTTCAGGTCCCACATTCATAGTGTACCCAAGGTTCTGAGCTTCCTTTAACACTTTTTTCAGGTTATTGCGCGGGCAACCAGCAAAAGGTGTACCATCGGGATTGTAGTTGTCGCAAATTAACCGGGCTACTTTTCCATTGGATGACCTCCAGGGGAAAATGACAAAGGTATCAAGGTCGGGTACCAGGTACATATCCGATTCGGATATGTCTAGGAATCCGTCAATGGAGGAACCATCAAACATGATTTCCCCATCCAAAGCCTTTTCCAACTGGCTGATGGGCACAGCCAGGTTCTTCATAACTCCCTGAACGTCAGTGAACTGCAACCTCATAAATCTAACGTCAGCCTCTTTTACCTTTTCGATGATATCCTGCTTTGTCAACATACTTATCTCTCCTTCTCAATAAAATCATTTTCATCAGCTATTATTATCGCTCGGGCCAGGTCTTTCATAGACATACTCCGGTTCATACTTTCCTTCTGCATTGTGCGATATGCCTCTGCTTCATCAATATCCAGCTTCTTCATTAATATCCCTTTGGCCTTTTCTACCGATTTACGGGTGTTCAAGTTTTCTTTCAACTTGCCTACCTCTTGTTTAATCGTGCTAACTCTGTTTTGGTAAAGCAACAAAACCTCAATAACCGTGAGTAAGGTTTCCTCATTATAGGGTTTGTTAATATGGGCTATGTCATCGAATTTCCACGGGCGGGAATCTCCAGTCAGCACCAGAACATTACTCAGCTCATCATTCTCCAATATACCAGCAACCTCCGGGGTGCTCCCCCCTTCCAGATTAGAATCCATGATAACCAGGTCAGGCAAAATGGTTCGGGCTTTACGCAAAAGATCAGGTGCATTGCGTGCCTCTGCCTGTACCAGATAACCAGCCTGAGTCAATAAGTCTTTCAAGGCCCGTCTACTGTTTTCCTTACCATCAGCAATTACTATGGTCGCTTTTGGCACAATCCATCACCTGCCTTATATAAAAGAGGTGCCCGCGGCACGGTCATAAATAACTTTGACCATAACACGGACACCCTCGCCCACTAATTTATTATTTTCTACAGGCTTATTATATATTATTCAATTGATTTGGCAAGGGGTTTACGCTGATAATACTGTATACCCTTTCATCTTGGCTAGTACTAGTTCCCCGCCTCACTATGAACGCATATCCTTAATAGTAGCCGTACTCTTCAGTTTCTCCAGATATGTATTAAAAGCTTTATCCTTCTGATCCTGTTCCATCTGCTGTATAAGTTGTATCTTAACCTGTTCAAATGGTAGCTGCATAGCAGCCTTCTTATCTCCGGCTTTAATGATATGATACCCAAATTGGCTTTTAACCGGTTGAGGGCTTAACTGACCCGGCTGCAGAGCCAGGGCGGCCTGTTTAAATTCGGGTACGAAATTAGTAGTAGCGTTAACGAATCCGACATCTCCACCCTTGTCTTTACTACCCGGATCGGAAGAGTATTCCTTGGCTAGAGCAGCGAAATCGCCCCCCTGCTTGATTTTAGCCATCACTTCGGTCGCCTTCGCTTCGCTGTCCACTAGAATATGGTATATCTGAATCCCACCAGGATCCTGGTAATTTTCCGTATTATCATTGAAGTATTTTTGCGCATCAGCATCGCTAACCTTGATGCCAGCTGCCACTTTGCCTTCCAGCTTCGTATATAACAGCGAGGTTTCAATTTCCTTACGCAAATCCTTCTCACTCAGTTTGATCTGCTGTAAAAATTTATTAAATCCATCTGCACCGGCCTGGTTTTTGTTCGCTTTTAGGTAATTTAAGGTGGAGTCTATCTCCTGATCACTTATATTAATGCCCTGTTTTTTAGTTTCCTGCAGCACCAGTTTCCGCATAATCAGATCATCAAAGGTTTTGTCCTTTATGTTCTTGATAAGCTCTTTATCCTTCTCTTCATCCAGGGCAACTCCCTGTTGAATCTCGATATTTGTCTTGATCATTGCATATTGCTGGTCAAACTCGCTCTGAATCACCTTATCCCCGTTCACTTCAGCTATGGTCGGGCTATCCTGCTTTTGAGCATTACAGCCTCCAAGACATAATAAACCCAGGCTAATCAGCATAATTAGTAGTTTCTTCTTCATTATTTCATCCTTTCCCTTATTCTCAGGCCTTATTCAACCGGGCCTTGGCCTGCTCAAAGCATTGTTGCTGTTCCATGGTCTCCAATTCCAAGGGAGGCACCGGAGTGGGACGACCGTTACGATCCAGGGCAATCATAACAAAATATCCTTCCAGGGCGGGTTTAATTTCCCCCAGGTTGAGATCCTCCACCTTCACCGTAATATATATCTCCATCGAGGTTCTGCCCGTATATATCAATTCAGCATCACATATAACCAGATCTCCCACCAGGATGGGCTCTTTAAATACCAGTTTGTCCACGCTAACGGTGACCACATTGCAAAGGGAATGACGCTGTGCAACAACCCCGGCGGCAGTGTCCATGAGTTTCATAAGTTCCCCCCCATGCATGTTGCCGGCAGCGTTGGCATGATAAGGGAGGACTACCTGAGCCATGGTTATCCTGGATTCAGAACTTTTTCTTGCTTCCAAACCGACCCCTCCTATCAGATCTTAGTGGATAATTCGATTAATGATCTTCGTTCCCCTGGATTTGATAAAGATAACCTGCATTAGGTGTCCTCTTATAGAACCAAAACGGTAAAATTTTTTTAGTTACTTCGACAACTAAATTACAAATACCTGCAAAAAAAGGAGCCCCCGAGAAGGAAGCCCCCTTAAATTTATATTCTTTTATTAACGAGAAATTATACTGTGCCCTGGGAAACCATGGCATCGGCTACCTTTAGGAAGCCGGCAATGTTGGCGCCTGCCACCAGATTGTCTCCAAATCCGTATTCCTTGGCGGCTTCACTGGACTTCTTGTAGATGTTTATCATGATATCTTTCAATTTGGCATCCACTTCTTCAAACGTCCAGGAGTATCTCATACTGTTTTGGGACATCTCCAAAGCTGATACGGCTACGCCACCGGCGTTGGCAGCCTTGGCTGGTCCAAATAGAACTCCATTCTTATGGAATACTTCAACTGCTTCGGGAGTTGAAGGCATGTTTGCACCTTCTCCTACCGCTATACAACCATTGGCAACCAAGGTCTTGGCTGCCTGCTCATCCAGTTCGTTCTGAGTGGCGCTGGGCAGTGCGATATCACAAGGAACGGTCCAGATTCCATCGCCTTCAAAATACTTGGCGCTGCTGCGTTCGGCCACGTAATCGCTGCATCTTTTTCTCTCAACTTCTTTAATTCGTTTAATGAGATCAAGATCTATTCCGGCTTCATCCACAAAATAACCATTGGAATCGCTCAGAGCCACTACTTTGGCACCCAGTTCCATGGCTTTCTGGGCTGCATAAATGGCCACATTGCCCGAACCGGAGATAACCACGGTCTTGCCTGCAAAGGACTGCCCTTTGGCTTTTAACATTTCATCCACAAAGTAAACCAGTCCATAGCCTGTAGCTTCGGTTCTGGCCAAGCTGCCGCCCCAATTGAGACCTTTACCGGTTAATACTCCCTCATAAAGGTTTCTAATTCTCTTGTATTGACCATACATAAAGCCTATTTCACGACCGCCTACACCGATGTCGCCGGCTGGTACGTCTGTGTCAGCTCCGATATGTCTGCATAATTCGGTCATGAAGCTCTGGCAAAACTTCATTATCTCATTGTCGGATTTTCCCTTGGGGTCGAAATCGCTGCCGCCCTTACCGCCGCCAATAGGCAGTCCGGTGAGAGAATTCTTAAAGATTTGCTCAAAACCCAGAAACTTGATTATCGATATGTTAACGGAGGGATGGAGGCGAAGACCTCCCTTGTAGGGTCCAATAGCGCTGTTAAACTGAATTCTGAAACCTCTGTTTACCTGGACTTTCCCGTTGTCATCCAGCCAGGGAACTCTAAATATTATTTGCCGTTCGGGTTCTACGATTCTTTCCAAAATTCCCGCTTTGGCAAACTCGGGATGCCTTTCCACCACAGGTTCCAGTGATTCCAGGACCTCTTTCACTGCTTGTAAAAATTCGGGTTCATGGGCATTCCTCTGCATTACCTTTTCCAATACATTGCTGGCATAAGACATTTCCTGCATTCCTCCTTCGGAATATTTTTTTTCAGTTGTACTCATAGACGGACTATGCAAAATTATAAGTCTAATATTGATAAAGTAAATAGATTTTTGACAGATATATTGTATGCATGATTGTCGAAACGATCGTAACCATATTTAGCACATTTACTCATGCAATAAATAGTTATGAATTGCCCGGGCCGCCTTTTTACCAGCCCCCATAGCCAGTATAACGGTGGCCGCTCCGGTTACTATGTCTCCACCCGCAAATACACCTGGTTTACTGGTTTTACCGCTCTCCTCCTCGGCTACGATATTTCCCCAGCGGTTTACGGCTAAATCCGGCGTGGTCTGAGATACCAGCGGGTTTGGACCCTGCCCGATCGCCATAATAACTGTATCCATCTCCATCTCATACTCAGAGCCCGGGATAGGTATCGGACTTCTGCGACCTGATTCATCCGGCTCACCCAGTTCATAGCGCTGACAGACCAGGGCTTTCACCCATCCGTTTTCATCCCCGACTATTTCCACCGGACTGGTTAATAAACGAAACTGCACACCTTCTTCACGGGCATGCTCAATCTCTTCTTCACGGGCCGGCATTTCCTTTTCCGAACGGCGGTAAACAATGGTCGATTCGGCAGCTCCCAGGCGTAAAGCGGTGCGCGCGCTATCCATGGCTACGTTGCCGGCTCCGATTACCGCCACCTTCCGTCCAGTTCGTATGGGGGTTAAGTAGTCGGGAAAAAGATAGCCTTTCATCAGGTTGGTACGGGTAAGAAATTCATTGGCTGAATATACTCCATTGTAGTTTTCCCCCGGGATATTCATGAAATACGGAAGACCGGCCCCGGTCCCCACAAATACCGCATCATAGCCCCCGGCGAGCAATTCATCAATTGTGTTGATCTTGCCAACCACCATGTTGGTCTGAATCTCTACCCCGAGTCTTTTTATACTCTCGATTTCCTGCTGCACAATGGATTTGGGAAGGCGAAACTCAGGGATGCCATATACCAGAACTCCGCCTGGCGTATGCAAAGCCTCCATGACAATAACCTTATGACCCAACATGGCCAGATCGGCTGCTGCGGTTAATCCGGCCGGGCCGGATCCTACAATGGCCACCTTCTTGCCGCTGGAAACAACCTTCTCCGCCGGCTGGGTCACAGTAGAAATCCAATCCGCGCCAAACCTTTCCAGTCGACCGATGGCAACTGGTTTGTCCTTTTTGCTTAAGACGCAGAGTTTCTCACATTGGCTTTCCTGGGGACAAACCCGACCGCAGATACCTGGCAAATTATTTTTTTCCTTGATTTTAGCAAGGGCTGAGGAATAATTTTTCTCCTGAATCAGCTTAATAAAACCTGGGATATCCACATCTACCGGACAGCCGTCCACACACAACGGTTTCTTACAGGCCAGGCAGCGGGAGGCTTCTATCAATGCCTGTTCTTCAGTATATCCCAGGGCTACCTCCTCAAAATTCTTGACCCTTTCCTGCGCGTCCTGGAGGGGCATCGCCTGGCGGGGAGGTCTTATCTTTGATTTTGACAATTTCCATCACCTCCGCAACTATATGTTTCCATAGCGATCTTTTCTTCCTTTAAGAACATCCGTGCTCGTAGCGATGCTATGGTCCAATCTACCAGATGTCCATCAAATTCTGGCCCATCAACACAGGCGAATTTCATTTTATCTCCCACCGCTACCCGACAAGCACCGCACATACCTGTCCCATCCACCATTATGGGATTCATGCTGACCATTGTTTTTATATGATAGGGTCTGGTCACCTCGGCCACCGCTTTCATCATTGACAGAGGCCCAATAGCCATAACCAGTTCAATCGCATTATCAGCCTTAATAACCTGCTGTAATATATCCGTAACAAAACCTTTCTGGCCGGCTGATCCATCGTCGGTTGTTATCTGCAGGCTGTCACTAACCGCTCGCATTTCTTCACTCAAAATTAGATAATCCTTACTACGGGCACCGATAATGGAAATCACTTCATTGCCTATTTGTTTTAATGCCCGGGTAATGGGATAGACCGGCGCTACCCCCACGCCTCCCCCGATACATACAACCCGCCCCAGCTTGTCTATTTCGGAAGGTTTTCCCAGCGGCCCTACCAGATCCAGGATACCATCCCCCGCTGCCAATTTCCCCAGATCTTTAGTGCTACGTCCGACCTCCTGAAATATGAGCGTGAGTAAGCCCCGGGAACGATCAAAATCAGCTACAGTAAGCGGAATCCTTTCCCCCTGATCGTTTATACGCAGGATTATAAACTGGCCCGGCTGAACCCGGGCGGCAATCTCCGGTGCCGAAACCTCGAACAAAGTGAGGGACGGCCCCAGCACGACTTTTTTTATTATTTTGAACAAATTATCACTCCTTTCCCTTGGCAATTTGAGATTCAAATCGCTCACGACTAAATATTCTAATTTTAATCATTATAAAATGAATGTTAAAGGTTGTTTATAAAATAATATTGTATACCTGTCTATAGATAAAAAAAAAAGGGCCATGCCCTTTCTTCTTAATTATACTATCCGGTAATGATTCCATCAAAAACTGCCAGAAGGAAAATTCCATAGAAAACCCCACAGGTTAGCAGCATCGCAGCACTTATGCTCTTCCGGTTGATGAGCTGAAACATGAGCATAGCAGTCGATGCCAGAGTCAATATGGCTGAAATGAAAGCTCCTGTGTTTAATTGCCAGCTAGTTAGGAATATTCCCAACGCTGGGATCAAAGAACTCTGGAATACCATTGCTCCGGTGATGTTACCCAGAGCCAGGGTATCTTTTTCCCTGGATATCCAGATAACGCTGTTGAATTTCTCCGGTAGTTCGGTAGCGATAGGAGTAATAATTAAGGCCAATACGAAGGCTGGTACACCATAAGTAAGGGCCACCATGGTTATCGAATCAACGAAGAGCTTGGCTCCAAGGATAATGAACAGCAAAGCCAGCAGAACCTGACCGATAACCCGGATAAGCGGCGGCTCTTCATGGTGGCGGGCAAAATAGCAGCGGGGAATATCTGTTTCCGCTTCTATATCCCTTTCCTGGGTAAGCATTACATATACATACCAGATATAAGCAAATACCATAAAACAAGCGATAAGTAATTGATATATTCTAAGTGCAGGTGGAAGCGCACCACATAATACCGCTGCGGTATAGACGATCATAAAAAAACCCAGATCCCGGCTCATACTGGAATAGTCAGCTACCACCTTGGTTCCCGACCGGCGCCATTTCTTAAATATAATTACCGCCATGCCGGTTACAAACATAGCCAATGTCGATAGCATCAAAGGTGCTCCCAGAATAGCTCCAATACCTATTGCCGTTCCCTGCTCCCCGCGGGCAAAAAGTATGGCAATAATCGGTATTATGGTTTCAGGTAAGGCAGTGCCTACTGCCGCCAGAACACAACCTACCGCACCTTCTGAGAGGTCCAGCAGCTTACCCAGCCACTCTACCCCGTTGACAAACAATTCTGCTCCCAGTAGTACAATTCCCAGACTAATAATTAGAAAAGCAATATCGCTCATGTTATATTTATAACCCCTTATAAATCAATTAGCGCTTGCGCGAATTGTGCGCCAAAACGCGGGTGCTATAGCTCCTTCCTTTCGCGTTTTGTGTGCATCGCGCCGCGAGCGTTTTATCAAACGCCTCCTCAGTCGGGGATTGAACCCGCCACTGAAGAATAATTCGGTTTTTCCCCTACCTATAGAGGCAGGGGTCTTACGAGCGTTTGATCAATATTCCATTGGTGTTGGCAGCTGCTCATGCTGATCAAATCTAACCAGCGACCGGTATCCGGCTTTACGGGCCGACAAATAAGCTTCTGCCAGGCCCTCCCCTACCTGCGCTGGATGATGGGCGTCAGAACCAAAGGTAATGGGAATATTATAGGCATACATCATTTCCAACAAATCTGCAGCCGGATACAATTCTTCCACCATCTTTCGCAGACCGGCACTGTTTATCTCTACCGCCAATCCAAAGGATTTAACCGCTTTAAGAACCGGCTCAAAATAATAACGCGCAGGCTTCTTCCGGGGGCGGTGACCCCAAATCTTAATCAGGTCAAGGTGACCTACGATATCAAAGCTGCCCGAGGAGATCATTTCAATTAAAAGATTGGTATATTTACTGTAGATATCATCAATATTCCGATCATCAAACCCATTTTTAAAATCAGGGTGGTCAAAACCCCAGCCATCGATATAGTGAACCGAACCTATTATATAATCATATCCCTTTTGATTGATAATATCTCTGATTTTTTCCTGGCGGCCCGGAATAAAATCAACCTCCAGCCCCAGCCTGATCTTAATAGCATTGGCGTAGTTATTGTTTACTTCCTTAATGAGGTTTAGATCTATTTGATCAATAAATTCGTCGTGTTCACTAAAACCGATTTCCATAATCCCGCGCGTGCGAGCCCGCTCCGCAAACTGCTCCAGCCATTCCCGGGTATACTGGTATTCCCCATGAGCCGCTGCATGTACATGGTAGTCAACCATCATCTCACTCACCCCTCATTAATTATGGTATTAATTTGCGCAGTCGACCTATTATGCGACATAATAAAGACGATAGACGCGGCTACATCGTCGTGAACGAAGTTCACATCAGTAGTCCCCATAGGGGGACGGACGCGGCAACCTTATTGGTGCCGTCTACGGCACATCAGTAGTACCCG